>Ga0209700_101484_pt1 | contig 48762 bp, 22 predicted proteins | sample SiratroredBW_FD_187528 | JGI IMG/M metagenome (GOLD analysis project Ga0209700, IMG submission 187528) | Root nodule microbial communities of legume samples collected from California, USA - Siratro red BW (SPAdes) (version 2) | ecosystem: Host-associated > Plants > Roots > Nodule | place: USA...
TATTATTCTTTGTTAAAATTATGTTAGAACTATGTTAAAATTGTTAGATGTTTAAAATATTATCTTTTGAACTGGACACTTCACTAATACGTGTCGTACGAGTGTCGTACGGGTGTCAGTGTCCGATCCGTGTCGGACACGGATACGTCACCAAAAATGGAGTGTCCGAGCTTCATAGTTGAGTGTTATTGAGTGTCATGATTAGTTAATAAAACTCAACTGGGGGTCATGATCAGCATTCATGCATGGTCTCCACAAACTTTTACGTAAAATATTTAATAAAACTCAATAGGGTGGCATGTGGGTGACTTACTTTGTTGAGATTCCAAATTTTGAGCATTGTTTTCCCATCGTGTAAAGGGTCTTCAAACAAAGAGTCTCGAGTGGGGAGTGCATAGTGTTGACAACGCAAGATGGAGCCATCAGGCAAAGCTAGGCTCTTGAGCAACTTGAAGTTGTGCTTTCCAACACAATCACTAACATAAATGGGTCCACCAGAGATGGCTCTAGAAGCAGCATGAAACTCAGCACATGGGTGAGTAGATTGAAACATGTCCCAATCTGGGTGAATGAAATTTCCCATCCACAAGCTGTTGTAGGCACAATGCACCATGTGACACCCTTGGAGCCAGTAGGTTCCATTTGGATCCCCAGAGGGATCAGTGCACCAAAAATCATCTCCTATAGAATGAGTTGTTATGGTCAGAAACATTTAGGTTTACTCAAGTTCCAGAATTTTTGGATATAAAAATAAAAAGGATTTCAGAAGTTTCAGAAATAGTGTGTGTTTGGTTCAAGGTCTAGACTCTGATATCCACAATTTGTATATGAAAATGGAGTTTCATATATGTGATGAAGTTATAAGTGGTATTATTACCTACGCGACCAAGGGCTATGGTTTCAGTGCCAAGGAGAAAGAAGTCGTTACAATGCTCCATGCTTGCAATGACTCCATTGCCTTTGAAATGCTTCTTCACAGATGCAGTGAGTGCTTTGTAATATTCTTTGGCTAACTCAACACGCCCACCGAATTCCTCTGAGAGCATTTCCAGCAACTGCAAGATGTAAGTCACGAAATATTAGACTTCAAAATAATCTAAACAAATATCTATGTTTTGTTTAGTGTTTTGCTTTACAAAAGTACATTTTGGACTTATACTTATTCTCAGACCCAACAAAAGAAGAAGAGTGAGTAGCTACTTTTCAAATTATTCATTTAGAAAAAGATAGTCTATGCATGGAAAATGTTAAATGATTTTATACTATCATTTAATTACAGATTATACAGTAAGTGTATTGATTTTTACAATAATTATTTCCAAATCACACCAATAATAATTTCTAAATGTTTCATACGTAAAAAATTTCAATCCCAGCTATTTACTTGTTCCTGTTACTTGTTCCTGTTATAATATATCATGCTGGGACGTAGTATGAAATATTAGTAGACATGAATGCAATCATCCAAAACTAATAACTATTCGTTTTTAAAAATATTATTCTCCTTAATAACAATGATTAAATAAAACATTTTTTTAATAAAGTGATACCTCCAAGTATCAAGTTGGAAACCTGGTGATATTATGAGGTGTGATACTAATTTTGGCAAGGTCCTCGTATACTTACCAGATGTAGTAGGAAAGAAATAGTGCATGGAAAGAGAAACCTTCTCAATCTCATGACACACCATTTCTAGTTGAGACAATTTGGCTTTCATGTTTCAACCCTGCAATTACGACAATAATAGTGTGTGTATGTACATGCTTGCTCCTATTAAACTAAACTTAAATACACAAAAAAAATATTCAGCTTAGTGGGACTGCGAAATGAAAACCTAAACTAGTCTGACTTTTAAAAATATTTTCTTTGATTCCATTGTAAAAAAAACAAAAAACCATGAAGTGAACTGATTCAACCCGACATTTAGTAATGTAGTATTGTAGTTTCAGGAATACTTTTATGTTTAAACCAGTACATAATCTCGAATAAATATTACTTAAATGATTTAATATGCATTATTTTTATTATATGAAGTCAAGAAGAATAAATAAACTTCTGAAATTAATTACTTTTGAGTGTATATTAATCTCGAGGCAATATTTCTTCCCTCTTATGTAGTTCAGGATTAAGATTATTTTCCAAAACATACTTACACAAACACAACAACAATGAGTGATTTTTGTATAAATGTCTTTTTTTAACTTGTGCGGAACAGAGACTTACATGAATAACGTCAACTTTGACGCCGTCGATTCCCGCCGATTCCAACCGCGAGTGGAGCCCCTCGTACAAACGGTGAGCGAGGTGTGGTGGCACAAGTCCCACACCGTTATTCACGATCTTATCCACCGCTAAATCTTCCATTGTCATTTGTAATCCCTGCGAGAGCTTCGGAGTAACAAGCTTAGCCTCGGGCATGCCCGGAACCTGAGGTCTGACACCACCCCAGTACCCACAAAGCGCGTGCCAAACATAAACCTGCTCCACGCTCCTAAACCGCTTCTTCAAATCCCTAACGAACGCTCCCAAACCCTTCTCAGACCCATCAACACTACGATAATCCCTGAACTTGTAATTCTCCTCGAACTTCACGAGCCTGCACGGCATTTGCTCCCCTGCGGAGGTTCGGTTCACACCCTCTTGGTCCGTGAGGGGATCCTCATCGTGACAAATCGATTGCCACCCATCGTCTATTAGGACCATCCCCGGAGGGCACCCTCCCTCCACAAGGCCCTTCACCCCTTCCCACACCCCTGAAGGGTGCACCTTCAGGTAAAACGCGTCCCACGTACACCAACCAAACTTCTCTATAATCTCTGCAAAAATAATAAAATTATTTAATTACTAACTAAATATATTATATTTATGTATACTCTTTTTTTTTAAATTATCATCACAACACAATCAAATTTAATACCTGGGGCGGTTTTCTCCTCGAGAAGCTTGAAAGTCCCCAAATGCATTCTAACCACTTTCACTGCCTCTCGGACTAACCTAAACGGATCATCGCCGACGTGGAGGTACAAGCAGCTCTCTAAGCTGGAGGAAGTGACACGTGTGGAGCCGCTCTCCACGCAAACGTCCACGTAGTCATCCAACCCAGGTTGGAGGGAGGCTCGGAAGGAGCCTTGGAGGATGGGAAGGAGCAGCACGTAGGGGCGACCGAGCGAGTCATCCTTGTCGAGAAGGATCATTTGGGTTTCGTGTTCCACCTCGTGGCCGTTGCTACCCACCCAGTGGGTCGTCCACCACACCTTGAACCGGAATATGCTCATGAACCTTATGTCCCTCAGCTTTCCCAGAGGTGCCACGTGGCGGCTCCTGGGCTCATCCGCGTGGAACCCCACGAAGCAACCCACCACCGTGTCGGTGGGTTTGGAATACAGCGAGGGCGAAGGGGTGGCTATTATGTTGGGAGGGACTTCCGTCAGAAAAGGGTGGCCGTTAGCGAGAAAGTTTGATCCGTTTAAGGTTATGGACAAGGATGAATTGTCGGGGACCAGACCCAACGAACCTAGTTGCAGTGTTTTGCTTAAGCTTGGAGCCATTGGAAGTAGTTGTGGAAGTTGGAGGTTTCTAGGGAGGAATGAGGCTTAGATACTTGGTGGTTAGAGTGTTGTGGGTTGGGGGGTATATATAGTGAAGCCACTTTATATGTTATGCTTTTGTGAATGCTGCATAGTTATAGTGCAACAGTGCTTTCGTTAATCTTTAGAAAAATATTTCAAAGATAGCTAGCTAGTTCAAATGGAAAAGAGAAGGCAAAGAAAGAAAGATGTGATATAATTTTATGAAAAAAAGAAACTAATATTTATTTTCCCCTTTGAAACAGAGTGAAAAATGTAGAATTTGCTTTGTTCTTAGTTCCTTATCAAGAAGTATGGTAGAATGGACAAAAGCTTGCTCAAAACAAGGCACCGTTTGCCGTGTATGCATGTTGTAGGTTATACGTTTCTGCATTTTTTGTCTCCTTCAAAGATAATTATTGTTAATTATTCGATATATATATATATATATATATATAAAATAAACGATGTAGTGAATAAAAATGAGGAAGAAAAATAATAGGAAACAGTTCAATTGAGTTAAAAGGATTTATGTATTATTTAAGAAAAAACAACTGAAAAAATTGCGCACAAGTATAATATATATACATATATTAAAGAATAAAATTAAATAAAACAATAGAGTATTAGAAAATTGGAATTAATTCTACTATAGACAATTCTGGAAGGAGGAAGTGAACCACTAAATGAAGAAAAAGTTAAAGGAAGTTGGGTAGGTCCCTTTAATTTTTTGCATAGTGAGTGTGGAAATATATTGTTTATCTTCTTAACTGATTCTTGATTATACGAACCAGAACTCTCGTTGCTATTCTAGATGTTTCTCCGACCTTGTCTGCTGTTCTTTTATTTGTTAGTGCTCTTTTATTCCACCAACTTTTCATTCATTGATTTATTTTATTTTACAATTTTACCTAGTAATTTGGGAAATCATTTGTCTTTTTCACATGTGCAACGGGAGTTGTCCTTGCAATCTAGCTTCATCCTTCCTTTATTTATTAATGTTTTGATAATGAGATTTTCAGAATCTAATTAACAAGAATTATACTTTCAGTATCTTATAGTCAATCTTAAACTTCCAAATATGTTATCAAAATATTTTTTTTGTAGTTGTTTGAAATTGTTCTAGTTAAAGCCCCTTGAAAATTTTGATTTAAAAGTGAGTTATCTTTTACATGTGGATAGTCCTTCTATTTATAAACTTTAGATTGTCTTTCTATACGTATTCTTTTTATAAACATCACGTGGTTAATATTTAATATTTTATTTTAGATAATAAAACTGAAATGTTTGGTATATTTGGTTTTTAAGGGAATAATGCCATTCTTCTCTTCTCATTTTTCATTCAATTATGGAGAATATGAAATGCGAAAAATCTTTCAGATGGAGGAAGGTAGAAGATTTATCTCTAAAAAAACTAAACAAAGTGGTCAGACATTTAGATTGTGAGGTATGGTGAGATCCTTAATCCGAAAGCTATTGATAAACAACTAGATAATATATAGATTGGAAATATGAAAATCCATATGTAAACAATCTAAAATACCAGAAAAGTCAAAGTGTATCAAATGTAGTTGAAAGAATAAAGAGAGAATGAAAAACCTAGAAACTTTAGACCTCTGACCTACATCAAAGTGTGGAAGAGGAAGGATAACAAACAAACTTATGTCCAAGTGGTCAGGGAAACACAAAATGTCTATAGTAGCAGTGACAAATGGAAAGGTATGGAGTTCTAAGTGAATGAGGAAGACAAGGATTGGATTTAACGTAGCTACATTGGGAAGATCTATAATACAAGCATCATAGAGGTTATATATGAGAAAGCTTTATTCTCAATGACTTCAAATTCATTCATTTACACTATCTGGGGATAATGTGATGCTTCTCATAGGTGAAGGCGAAGAGAATATGAAAAAAATTATCGAGGAGAACAAGGAGTGGTTATAAACTATGTATGAATCAATCACAACATGGATCAAAGACATTATCATATAAAATAGAAGAACCTCGTTAGATGTAGGGGAATCACAATACATTTATGGGGGGCAGGAATGCTTTAAGAAAATGGTTGCCACAATTGGCACCTTGATAATAATTGATAGAGTTTATCAAGTATCAACCAAAGAGAAAAATACCATTAAAGGAGACATCAAAGTATTAATGTGGATCATAGGAAAAGAAGACAAATAGTGATTCCTCATCGTGTTCCTGCATAGCCAAATGATGAATCCTTGTCTGTTTTTAATTTTTTTTTCATTTTTTAACAATTCTTACTATTTCAAATTATTATTATTTTATATATATTATATATATATAATATTTTTATTATTATTTTCATTTAATCACAATATTTCCTAAAACACTCGTGTATGTAGTGAAATTTACATACATATATTCTGTATAAATGGGTTAAGATACCCCTTGAGTATTATGTTAATATTATTTTCATTTTTTGCTGGTAAAAAAACTACTTAATTTGTTTTATGGTGTTCAAACTTTATTTATATAAAATACAAAATATTTTTAAAATGAAAATTTAATTACAAAAATTAAAAAGTAAGATTTTCTAACTGGTATTTTAAAATAAGGATAAAAAATAACTATTATAGTTATTTAAAATAAAAATGTTATGTTTTGAGTAAAGCAAAGAGTTTGATGTAAATAACTAACTTCATAGCATTAAAATTGTGTCTTTCCAAAAATATTGTGGGAGGTAGTTCATAACATGTTTTTCAAGAGATCTTGACATTAACAAGATATTGTAAGGTCTAAAAGAATGAGAAGAATATAATCCCAACAATCATAAAATAAACATTTATTAGAACTTGACATGTATTATAAAATTGGCTAAAGCAAAAGCTTATTTGACAAAGTGTACTCATTTGTATCTTTTTAACTAAAAGTTTATTAGATAATGCATGTACACAACATTTATGTCTCTCAAATGAAACACATTTTAAACCATGCTTACATTTGTATAGTGTAATTGTCCTTCTTTTTATCAAAAAAAATTGAATTAATATTTAAAAACTGTTAAATAAGATCAACCTTTTCGCAATAGATCCTATCTATTATACGTGGAAATTAATCTACTATCAATGAAAAGTAGCTATATTAAGAAAACGATCTGATTTAGTGCATTTAGTTCCTTAAGTTTAGGTTATCAGTGTTCTTTAAAGTTTAGAACATCTAAAGTTTTCATAGAGACGTGTACACATTGGTCACTTTCTAGATCTAGTGATCCCCACAATAAAATGTGAAATAGGTTCATCCAAATAAGTATTTTGATGTTTTCCCTTAATTTAGAAAGCGATTGAAACCAAGAATGTCTAGCCTTTTAAGAACTCCTAGTGATTTAAGTTTTACAAACAAAAGTAAACATATAGTAAAGAAAAAACTATACAAATTTTATTTCCCTAAAGTTAATTCAAGCAGTTGCTCAGCCATATATTAGAAATATAAATAAACCCTAAAAGATTAATAAATTAATGAGTCAATAATAGCAATAGTAGGAAGTGATAATGAACATGCTTTCTTTAACTGTTATATATCCTAGTTTTTCTCTGAATATTAGAAATGATAAAACAAGCAATAAAATTATATGAAAATTATTCTCTTGAAAATTACCCAATGCAAATAATATACAGAATTTATTATAATGAAACAAAACTTTGTTAATTACAAAGCTTTAAGATGGTCTTCCAAAGTGGAAATAATATCAATAGAAGTTAACCTTCCAAAGTACAAATTCCAAAAACAAGTAGAAGTTAACCTTCCAATAAGTACAAATTCCAAGAAGGATTAAGTTACGAAGAGATCACAAAAGATATATGGGAACTGGATACTAGAAGATATTACAGAAGAGCCTAGAATTTATAATACTTATATCAGAAAAATAATTCAAGAAGAAACTAATAGTAGATTAAAAATGAATAGGTTTCATGCTCAAAGATTAAATAACCTCAAATAATATTAAGATAACCAAAACGACATTTTGTCCACGGGTTAACCATAAACTTAAATTTAAGACGATTAGATAATATTATTTTGATAGTAACTAAGCCTATGAAGAGTTTGAAAAGTTCTGAGTCTCCTCAATATTCCTCCACTGAATCACTTATATTAAATAAATGAACCAACCGAATCTCCTTTAAAATGGATAGATTGGGAATAAGATTTTGAAGCCTCTAATAATAAAGACGAAGAAGGATAAATTTTTCAACACGAAAGTGATGTGACGGGAAAGCCACAATTACGTAGCAGAAAAATTATTAAAATATATGCATAAAGAATAGAATCCTTCTTAGCTGAAAGAATTAACTAGTTGAAAGAATTAAGAGAATCGTAATTTAAGACAATCTAAAATTTTAAAGAATATAAAAATAAATATGTAAGAGAGAAAACCACAGTAATTTTTAACGTACAAATCTTCGATAAGAGGTATAAAACCTACGGGACTTAGTCTAGAAAAAATCTTCACTATAAAAATATCAAAGAGTATAAAGAAGCACTTCTGAAAAATAATCTTAGCTTACAAGCAAATAGTGAAAAATACTCAACAGATAAATAGAGTGGTGTATTCAAACAGTGAGAGAAATAAAATTCTGAAAATACCATATTGATGCCAATGGTGAGAGGAGCAAGAGGATGAAATTTCACCAAAAACAGAACACAAATGAGTACTCAAACAGCTGCCTAAAGTAAATAGGAACTCTAAAATGGCAAAGAGACACAATTTGTTCTGCTCACTCTTCTTCTTGTGTGGAGAGTATAAACCCTTGCTGAGTCACATTAGGTTTTTAAAAAGCTATTGGGCTATCACAATATTTTATTTTAAAATAAAATGTTGTTGCGGCTAACTTGAGGAAAACCCACACAACAAACTCCTCCTCTGACTCAAGAGAGGACAAATGCTAACCCATAAATAAACTGCCAACAAGTTTCAAACTTCTCCTTTGGTAAAGTTTGTCATCATATCTGAACCATTATCATCTGTATGAATCTTCTCAAGCTCCAATAGTTTAGAATTTCCCAAAATATCATGGATCCAATGATACCGTACATCAATATGTTTAGATCTACCATGAAAAGTAGGATTCTTGCCAAGATGTATAACACTTTGACTATCACAAAATAAAACATACCTCTGCTGTTGAAAAATAAGTTCTTGCACAAATTTCTTATGCTCACTCTTCATAGCCTCTTTATAGCATTCTGGTTCTCCCCCGTCAATGAGAAGCACAAATTCATTAGATGAGCAGTGAGTAGAGGGAAAATGCTATCTAAAAGACCTCCTAATAGAAACAACATGAGGTTCACCAAAATCACCAACAACATCATCATTATCATCAACATAATCATTTGTAATATAATCCTATACATCATCATTATGACTGTCAAAATCTGCTACATTAGGCGTATCAGTTTGAGGAGCTGAATCAAAATCAATCACATCGTCAGTGCTCGAAGACTCTGATTTTTCTATCTTTCCAATATCTTTAATGGTCTGATCCTTCACAAAAATAGCATCATGGCTTCTTACAAGCTTCTTTTCAACATAATCATAAAATCTATAGCCAAAACCAATGAAGATGCACTCTCTTGTCTTAGCATCTAATTTGGACCTCTCATCTTTAGGCACATGCACAAATGCCTTACAGCCAAAGACATGAAGGTGACTATAAGAGACATTTTTCCCATACCACACTCTGTCAGGAACATCAGCCTGCAAAACAACAACTGGAGATAAATTTATAACATGTGTAGCAGTATATAAAGCCTCACCCCAAAAAGATTTAGGCAATTTTGCTTCAGAAAGCAAACATCTGACTCTCTCCATCAATGTCTTGTTCATCCTTTCTGCCAAACCAATGAGCTGAGGAGTCTTGGGAGAAGTTTTCTAATGTCGAATACCCTGCTGCCTACAGTATTCATCAAAAGGTCCACAATATTCACCACCATTATTAGTGCGAACACATTTCAACTTCTTTCCAATTTCTCTTTCAACTGAAGCTTGAAATTTTTTAAATACACCAAACACCTGTTCCTTTGTCTTCAAAACATAAATCCAAAGTTTTTTTGAATGATCATCAATGAAAGTGACAAAGTAAAGTCCACCACTGAAAGTCTTGGTCTTTATCGGACCACAAAGATCTGAATGCACCAACTCAAGTACCTCTTTATAGAAGAAGGATGGCTCTTGAAAGAGACTCTGTGTTGTTTCCCAGTCAAACAATGAGCACAGTTTTCTAATTTAGCTCATTTCAAATCTGAGAGTAAATTCTTCTCAACTAGACAATTCAGCCCCTTCTTACAAATGTCGCTAAGCCTCTTATGCCATAAATCAGATGAGTTATCACAATCAACAATATTTATAGCATTAAATAAAATAAAAGCTTTCAGGCAATACAAACCACAAAATTTCATACCACGGGCCACAATCAAAGAACCCTTAGTGAGCTTCCATTGTGCACCACCAAAGGTATTAAAATAACCATCATCATCTAGAACACTAGCAGAAATCAGATGCAATCAGATATCTGCTGCGTGCCTGACATTTTTCAGAATGACCTTTGTCCCGTTGCTGGTTTTCAAACAAACAATACTAATGCCAATTACCTTTGAAGTATCATTGTTACCCATCTTCAACACACCAAAATCACCTAGAGTATAAGATGAGAAAAAATCCTTCCTGAAAGTAACATGGAAACTGGCACCACTATCAACAACCCGACTAGAATCATCACAAGCAACATTAATAAGATTTTCATCATAAACAATCACAAGATCATTTGCAGTAGTGGTAGAAACACGATTACCATTCTCATCATTTTTCTTCTCTTGCTTGTCTTCATTGTCATTTTTCAGCTCATAACAATATTTCTGAAGATGACCTTTCTTGACATAATAATTGTGCTCAAAGGGTTTTCGCTTAGACTTTGATTTGCTTCGGCACTTGCTTTTACTTCTATGACATTCATCTTGATTTTTGTCTCTACCTCTCCCCCTATTTTCAGTAACCAAAACTTCTGCTTGTGAAGAGGAAGCTTGTTGAGTTTGACGTCTGACTTTTTCATTCAAAATAGCAATTTTTTCAAAATCCATGGTCACCACACCACTAGGAGCAGAGTTAGTTAAAGTAACACGGAGATTCTCCCATGAATCAAGAAGAGTATTAAGCAACCAAAGTCCCAAAATTTCATCTTCAAATTTCACACCTATGAAAGATAATTGATCAAAACAACCTTGAAATTCACTTAAATGATCAAAAATAGATGTATCTTCTTTGTACCTCAAATTCATAGCCGACTTCAATAAAAATAATTTGTTGTTCCGTGATTTTTGAAGCATATAGAGTTTTAAGCTTGTCCCACAAAGTCTTTGTATGTGTGTCATTAGCAATATGGTTCAAAACATTATCATCTATCCATTGACAAATATAACCACAAACCATCTCATGCTCAAAAGCCCAATCTTCATCAGATATGTTTTTAGGTTTCTGAGTAGTAAACACAGGTAAATGTAATCTTTTAACCAATAGCAAATCCTTCATTTTTTCTCTACATTTATGATAATTAGTTCCGTTAAAACTAATCATTTTACCATAATTAGGCTTCATCATTCAGTCAAGTAAATTCCTCAGAAAATAAATAAATTAGCTCTTATGTCACTTGATGGGAAAGACATAGTTACGCAGCGGAAAAATTATCAAAATATATGCGTGAAGAATAAAACATTTCCCACTTGAAAGAACCAAGAGAAGCATAATCTACGACAATCCAAAAATTTCAGAGAGTATAAAAATAAATATGCAAGAGAGAAAAACACGCCAATTTTTAATGTGAAAATCCCCAATGAGAGGGACAAAGACCACGGGACCTAGTCTAGAAAAAATCTCCACTATAAAAATATCAAAGAGTACATAGAAGCACTTCTGAAAAATAATCTCAGCTCACAGGCAAACAATGAAAAACGCTCAATAGATAAATAGAGCGTATTCAACCAATGAGAGAAATAAAATTCTGAAAATACCATATTGATGTCAATGGTCAGAGGAGCAAGAGGATGAAACTTCACAAAAAAAAACAAACCACAAATGAGTACTCAAACAACTACCCAAAGTAAATAGGAACTCTAAGATGACAAAGAGACACAATTTGTTCTGCTCACTCTTCTTCTTGAGTGGAGAGTATAAACCCTTGTTGAGTCACATTAGGTTTTTAAAAACCTATTAGGCTGCCACAATATTTTATTTTAAAATAAAATGTTGTTGGGCCTAACTTGAGGAGGACTCATACAATAGAAAGAATGTACTAATAAATTTAGAAAAAAAATTATAATTATTTAATACGAAACGAAATAAATATATAGCTTTTTCATTGGTTTAAAGAGTATAGTGAAAATAATAATTATAATATCATTTAATAAAGAAAAACAAATATTTCCTTTTGGAAAAAGTTTAATAATAATATAATAGAATCTGAATAACCTTTTCACTAGGGAATAATTATAGAACTTTCAAGATACAAAAGTTCGAGTTCTTACTTACAATTAAAGATGAAGAAAAAAAAAAGTAATATAAGATAATTCATATATGATCTTACAAAATAGTTCTAAAATAGAAGTGATATAAGAAAAATGATACTTAAATATTTTATTATTAGAAATAAAAAGTTTAAATAAATAGAAAAAATCAATATTCAAATTTTATTTTTATAAAAATTATCCTTTCTTTATAGCAATTTTCCTTTAGAGTTTTCTATCTTCTCACAAGATTTCTGACTTCATCTATCATTAGATTGATTATCATCATCAGACTCGTGGTGGTGACAACTAAAGTAAGACTAACCGATAAGAATCTTAGATTGAGTTGGGTTATCTTTGTTGTGATCCCTAGGTTTTAGATATCTTTGTGAACTCAAATTGATAATCAAAGTCTGTCATCATACTCGTGGCGGCGATTAGAGTAAGGTTGTCCAATCAGGATCTTAGATTGAGTTAGGTTATTTCTGTGATCCCTAGGATTTGGAGCTCTTTGTGAACTCAGGTAAGGGAAGTTAATTGCATATTTTTATAAATGTTAGTTTACTTTGAAATAGAATTCTAGATTAGAAAACCAGGATGTGGGGGTGACATGGTCACCATGTTTCAAAATCTTGCAGGCTTTATTATATTGAATTGAAATTGGGTGATTGATAATGATAGTAGTTTTGATAATTTAGTAAATTACATGATTAATTGTAATTTTGATGGATTGACGGGTTGGTTATTGAATATTTCATTAAAAGAGTAAATGATGTAGTATTGTATCTATATAAAATGATGAATTTGGATTATTGTGGTATGGATTGATTTATGGTTGTAGATGAATAAAAATCTTGTAGATTAGAAATTGAAACAGAGAATTTTGTACTAGTGTCGAGTGCATACCATATGCGTTGGGTGTATTTCGAGAGCAATTGCTCTCGGGTTGGATGGCGTTGAGTGCGAGTCCTATGGCATCGGGTGCATTCTTGAAAGAATGCTCTAGGGTTTTGTGACGTTGGGCACCACTTTATTAACGTTGAGCGCAGTTCTATTTTTGTCTCCTTGCTATATATACTATATATGTATTTTTTTTTTTGGATTTTATGATTATACTATTCCTTATAAGAGCATGAGTGGTATTATGTGAATGAAATGAAGATTTATATAAAGTTGTGTTTGATGGATGATGTAAACTATGATAGATGAGTTTGAAAGTAAAATTTGTATGAGTTAGAAAGTAAAGTTTATATGAGTTTGAAAGTGAATAGTGATTGTTATGAATGATGTGTGAGATATATTTGTGAGATGAATGGTATGAAATGGTGATCGACATGTACTATCTTCAGGAAAGGAGATCCCAATGTTGATATTTGTTTAGATGTGCATTGTGAGTGATTTGCTCAATAATGAAGTATCCTAACTTACATTGGAATCATATAGATGAAGATTGTTAGGTAGTGAGAGTCAAAGGAGGTTCATATGACTGTACTACGGTGTGAGGAAAGAACCGATTGGAGCATATCATATGGATTAACCCTGTCAAATGAATTTGATGTGATTCTTTTGGGTTGAGGGTTGTGTGGATTTCCCAGTTGGGAGTTAGATGACAGGTGCAGACCTCTAAGTCTTATTCTTATTCAATGTAAGAATCTTTCATAAGTATAGTCACGTGTCTTTATATATGAGTCATGTGTATATATGATATGAGTTATTGTAGAGATATGATAATGGTAATATGATATATGAGATGAATTATAAAAGTTTGATGTGCTATTTGGTTGGAATAGAAATTTAATTTATGGTTATACATTTTAAAACTTTCTACCTAACCCTTCTTTATATGTGATTTGTTTTGTTTTAATTCTACGATGATCGTGTGTTACACATAAGCACTTCTCAGTGAGCTTTGGTAGAGAAGCTTTAATTTATTTTATTTTATAATTATATGAAGATATTTCTATTAAATCTTCTTTGGAAAGTTATATTTTGAAATACTAGGATGGGTGTATGAATATTTATACATGTGTCTTTATAAAATTTCTATATAATATAGTTACTATTATATGAAAAATATGAAATGTTACTATCTCATTATTTCAAAAACCATATATAAAGTAATAACTACAAAAAGAATTAAAATCTATAAAATTTTGATAAAAAAAATACGAACACAAAAATGGAAGAAATAAGAAAAAAAAGGGTTAAGTGTGAATAACGCTTGTGTTAATACTACAAAATTATTGCTTAATAAAATTCAAACTTCAAAAATGGTTTAGAAGGTTTAGAAATTATTTATAATTTCTCTTCTAATTGTGGTGCTCATTTGAAAGTTAAATTTTTTTAATCTTACAAGAATTTGGAAGAAAAAGTAAACCTTCTTGAAAGTAAATTTCAAAATTAATAATTGAAAAGTATAACTTGAAAATCATTTTTAATTATCAAAAAGATGTAAAAAAAAATATGGACTTGGATTTAAACTAACTAGAGAAACAAAAGTTTTCAACAATTTAAAAAAAAACCGTCATACATATCTCATATCACTTGCTTCTATTGCATGAAAAAGAGACACATAGTAAATAAATATTATTTATAAAAAGTTTGAGTACCCAAAAGAATGTATGGATTCCTAAATGTAGAAGGTAAGTTATGCCACAATGATCCAAATTTGTGTTTGGAGACCTAATTTAGATCATTGTTCGTTTATTTTTCCAAATAGTGGAACTAAAGATTTTAAAGATCAAGATAACTTCTTTAAAATATCAAGATGAATGTGTTTTTTAATAAAATAAAATGTGTAAGGATTCTTAGTATGTATTAATATAGATGAATATGATCATATGTGTTGTTTGATGATGTTTCTAATCTTAAATAATATGTTATTTTGATGAATAATAGATTATTAGAGTATGAAATTTATTGTAATGTCAGTATTTTAATCATTTACCACATATTTTAATTTATTATCTTAGTAAGTTTTTAACCCTTATTGTTTTAATCGATTACAATATATTATAATAGATTATTTGGGTATGTTTATTTGAGTTTTAAAAATATAAACAATTTAATCGGTTATCATTTAGATTTAATTGATTAAAGTTACACTTCTACACTTGACGAAACGACTAGATTATCTGCAATTAGTTTAATTAATTGAATGAAGAACAAATGTTGATGCCTACATGAGCTCACGCAAGCTAATGAAGTCTAAGCAAAAGAAAGAAAATAAAAGCCTCTCTGTATTTGAACGAGCTCTAGTAGTCAAACCAGACAAGCTATACAATTACCAACTAACAAAGGATCAAAAGTATGTATTTGAACAAGCTCTAGTAGTCAAACCAAACAAGCTATACAATTACCAACTAACAAAGGATCAAAAGTATGACAAAATCCTGGAAAATATTCATCTATCTTTAAGAGCATTAAAGAAAATTGAAGTCACTCATTGTTCAGAGCAATTGAGAATCAAGTGAAAATTTAGGATTTTCTTTCATTTATCTCATGCATTTGATTTTATTCTCGTTAAAAAATTTATATAATTTGCAAGAAAAATATTTGAATAAGATTTTATGTTTGGATAAATTAATTGTTTTTGAATAAATTTAAATTTTAAGCTTGCATTAAAAAAATTCTTTATTTTATTCGCTCACGTTTTAATTTGTTAAACTCTTCAGTTCCTTGAGTTGCAGAACTCGCAAACAACAAAATTCTCCATTTTTTTATGACCCAGCAAAGCTTTTTTATGACAACATTCTGCAATCTTTTAATAAGAAAAAAGATGAGAAAAGAAGATGAGAAAAGGGAAGAAGTTATATCCATTTCATGAATATGGGCATCTAAGCAAGCAAAGTGAATTATAGTGGCTTCTCGATTAAATGAAACAATGAAGATGAACCAAAAGATAAATCTTGAACAACATTTCAGCAAATTCCAAAAGCATATTCCAAAAGCACATGGTAGCCTCAGTCAGCCAGAAATTCTCATCAAATATCAGACGGTAATTCCAATTAAAATAAATCATCATCGGCATGACAATATCAAGAAACAAACAATAAAAATGAAATTCCTATCCGAATAAACAATTTTATTGTAACAAACAATAAAAATGTAATCGCACAAAACGGCTCCACAGATCATAAAGTATGAGACCCACAGATTCCTATCAGAATGCGAAACAAACGAAATTCACTTTTGCTTTTGGTCCAATCATAGCATCGCTGGTCACCGCCCAATTCAAGCTACCAGCGACGTGGCATCGGACCTAACCCTAGAAAACCAAATTAAGAAACAACAAACAAATTAAAAATAATAAGAAAACCCTCAGAGACCCGTTCCAAATCACACACACAGCGCCACAAAGAACAAGTTCTTCGATTGACGCTGCGTTTAGAGTGTCATACGGCACTTCCTATCAATTATGGGAGATCTTCTTCACAGGGTATTTTCGCTTCTCCCTTGCCTATGAACCCAACATTCACAACATTAAACACAAAATAGTAACTAAGGTGAACAGAATCAGAAACTAACACTTTCGATGTGAAATTTCAGCTTTGAGGCCAACCCTAAACCCTAACTAACAACACTTTGGATGTGAGATTTATAGACATGTTTACTGCACTGTTAGGGTTACAGCAGCCCATGTCAATGGCATTGGGCTTTCCGTTATGGAAGTGGCCCAATAATGTTTTAAAATTATATGTTTCAAAAAATATTAGAATTAGGGAAAATTAATTGTAAAAAAGTATTTTTTAAATGAAATATTTGTAGAAAATATTTATCTAAATATTTTATATCTCTATTTATTTGAATTAAAAATACCAAAAAATAAGAAAAATTTGTAAACTTGTCAAAAACATATTTAGAATGTAATAAAGTAATTGAAATGGCAAACTTGAGGGAAGAAAAAATGTCTTTTGTTTTTAAAATTGAAAATATTTTAAAAGGCATTGAGTCATGTTTTGTTTGTTGTAAATGTTGTCATAGATGGAGATTGTAAGAAATGGGTTGTCACCAGCATTATCATCCATGTGAATAAGTTTTTAGTCATTTTGATGTTCATACGAGAATAAGTAATGATTCCTATTTATATAAGTGGTTATATTTGTGTTGATTTTAGACAACATGAATAGAATCATTGAACCTCGTGTTGAAGCGATGATGTTACAGGACATGATCTCACTTCATTTGGGTGGACATCATGGATGGTTTGTTATGGGTGAAGTTATATGAACTGAGTTAGTTTCTATTTTGTGATACACATACCTAAATTGGCTGGGCTAATTGGACCTCAATAAGGTCTAAGCTAATCGGTTGGTCATTGAAAATTATTATTGTTTGAGATGTAAATATTGTAGTTACTTGGTTTGTTGAGGTAAGGAACAAGAGACATTGATTGCAAAGTTTGAGAAAGTTTGTGACTGGGATAGAGGATTTGTTAAGTCAAATGACAAGTTGTGTTTTACATGATATTCTTTAGCCATTACTTAAATCATTTTTAATAGATGTTACATCAATGATATTAATGAAAGATAATAGAAATAAAATGGAGAAAATGAAAAAAAGTAATAAACTGCAAACCCATAAAGTGATTCAAGTAATTACTTTTTAATATCATTCATAACCTCAGTATATTGTTCGCTAACACATCTATCAAACATGACTCAAGTAATGAATAAGGAATATCATGTAGAACACAACTTGTCATTTGACTTAATAAAACTAACCCGATCACAAACTTTCTCAAGCTTTGCAATCATGTACTCTCGAATAAACTGTAAACCCATAAAGTGAGGTAAGAGTATTGTTATGCAAACACCTTGAACTATGTCTTAAAGGAGGATAAGAAAGCATTGTTAGTGGTATGTGTGGTGTATTTTGGGGTGTACTTAACGACTTACCAAAGCAATATTTTGTGATTTTTATTAAAAATATTTTTTTGGTAATGTGTCCCACAACGTTTTTGGTGATGAGGAACATTTCATGACTTTGAATTTCAAAGTTTGATTTACTTAGTTGTGATATACCAAATAAGAATTTCAACGTATACCAAATAAGAATATATGTATATTCTTATTTTGGTTGGAAATTGTTGGATGAATTGTTACATATATATGCATTTAAGGTAAGCAATCCATATGCACCTTCAAAATACAATATGAGAGTTAATACCTTTTAAAAATATTATTGTAGAGAATTAATTTATTCATTCATACTTCTTTTATGTTTACTTGATAGCATCATCAAATAAAAAGATTGTCACTACTTTGGTCAGGTTGTGCATTTGAAAATTGTTGGTGATGAATAAGTTTAACAAAAATGAAGCATTGTATGTTTTCTTAATGCTTTTGACTTGTGAATCATAACTTAATTGTTGTGATATGTTCTTGTTCAAAATTAAGTCATGAATTACATAAAATTACTATAAGAAGTATTAGTTCATCGTGTTCTTCATTGGACTATAGGCTAGGTGGAGATTGTTGTTTACTAAACTTAAAGAAGTCAATAAATTAGTAAAGGTTTGTTGTGTATGCTCTTGATATAGCATCATTGTATTAAACAACTTACCATTTCTCTCCTTCTAACTATATAAAGCACCCTTTACAACTTTGTTGTTCTTATAGGGCACCAAAAATTAATTGTTTGTTTAGAAAAATTATGTCTTTGTTGATAATTTATTCTTTCAACTTCATAGTATGATCTTATTTAATAATTTTTTTGTTGTATCCCCTCCCTTCTTTGTTAACAGTAAAAAAAAAACATAATAATAAAAGGTTTGGGAATTGCATTGTTGAATTAAGTTTTAATTATTTGCATTAGTCTTTAATTGATTTGTTTTTGTTCTTTATATTTATTCTTGTTAGACACCTGAGGTGAGTACTAAGAAGTCCCTCATCACCTAAATGCACCATAATTTACCATAATAGTTAACTTCAATTGAAAGAAGTTTCATAATTACTAGTAACTTATTTATAAATATGGAAATAGTAAATATTCATTTCATTATGTTAGTGGTAATTAGTCATTGTTAGCAATGTTTGACTGTACAAAATTCAAGTTGAGGACTGTAGATTTCAATTCCTATTTTCTTTCATCCTAAATTTATAATTATATATAGTTCAATTGTTTTGTTTTTGTATATAATGATTAAATGCCCGCATTAATTATTTCCATTTTGATTTTTTGTGTCTTTAATAAATTCGTTATTTTTGGTTGGCCCTTGCAATCAATAGTGATGTACGCAGGTGTTGAATGTGGAAAAAGGTGATTATCTTTATCCACTTATATTGTGATATTAGTGTTTTCTTTTACACAATCTTTATTTATAGGAATAATTAAGAAACAACACCATTAATTTCAATTTATAGGGTTAAGTTAAAAATTACTAACACATCATTTGACATGTCATTGACATAGTAATAAATACAATTGCACAAGTTGTTATGGTCATTAAAAGTTCATGATCTTCAACTTGGTTGAAGTTTTCTTTATGGCTTTCTTTGTATTATTCATTAATTTTAAGTATTTTGGATTTGCAACATGTTAAATGCAAATCTCATTTGACTCAAACATTTATTTTGTAAATAAAAAAAACAAGTGGATTTTCATATGCATATAACAAGTTTAGAGCATATCACTAAGAGGAAAGCACGAACTAAGTCGTTAGTTAGAGATTGAATGTCAAATTTGAAAACCTTAATATTATTAAAATATACCTTTAACCTTGTTAGTAATAATTAAATTCAAATTATCTGTAGTATCTATTTAAATATAATATCTTAATAACATTGTATATTATTATATTAACATAAAATGTCGTTGGATTTGGATAAAATATTATCACTTTTTATAATAAAATTAAGTCATCAAATATTATTGAAATGTGTTCAACACAATAAAAATTAGAAAATAATTATATTTTTTAAGACTAATATAGATGAAACTCGAATGTCAAATTTGTCAAATCCAAATTTAACATTTGTTAAAATCTTATGATATTTTGGTTCGATCCTATAATGCAAATGCTTCAAAATAAAAATTAATGTCTATAATTAATGACAACTGTTTTTCCATACACTGTAAATTGCTTCCTTAATAGTTATTAAAACGTCTCTTAATATGTGTGGTTCTGGTAAGTCATTAAGGGAACATTTTAGGTTTTGATAGTAGCTAACACTGATATTCCTAAATTAGAGTTTAAGGTTTAGGTTTTAAAAAAATTAGAAAATTAAAATTTTCATTTGACTTCTTAAATGTCTTTTTAATCAAATATTATAAAATATTATCATGGAATTTTATGAATTATTGTGACCATTCCTTCTCATGGATTGAAACTAAAATCACCAAGACGACTTTCCTCAGCTATCCGATTTACAAATTGTTTTGCTTAGTGTTGGACTTTTAATTTCTTCAATAAAAATACATTTTTTAATGGTTTTAAAAATCACACTACCATTTTCAAAACATTTTTACAGTCTTTTTTTTTGAATGATTTAAAAATTACTTTCCGAACTTAATTATAATTTTGGAAGAGTTTTAAACACACTAAAGAAATTAATTAAAATACACTGATAATATCAAAACATTTTACTATCATTTAATTATAAATTATTATATATGATAAACACAATGATTTTATTTTAATTGTTTTAATTTATAATTGATTACCATTATGAGTTTCTGTATTAGCAAAGTTCAAAATGTTCTATACATTATAAAAGTTAAATTTTGAAAAATGATATAAAATAGTAAAAAGGTAAATAGTTTAATCCGCCATAAATTTTTATGATTTCAAAGGTTATGCACCACAAAAACTTGATGAATATATACGACTGTACACCTTAATTAAAAATTGGTTTGTTATACACTTTAATTAAAACAATTAATGTAGCATTTGAGAAGCGGAATATTGGGCTGGGCCGAGAAGCATGAAGAAGGTGGTGTGGAGATTCCAACGCCGACGAGAGATTCAGCAATCGAAGTGCAGAAGCTATGGACGCAGATTCTGAAAATCGTGAAAATAGTGATTCTACCTTTGTTTGGGATCACAAATCACAACTTTACTTCCATGTTAGGTTTTCCTTTCGAACCCTATTTCGAACAACATTTTCACCAATCAATACATCAATAATTGTTCTGTTTGCTCTTAATCCTTAACACTGCCATGTTTGTGTTTTAGTTATTCATTGTACTGGAATTTCTACAAGCTATGGTTATTCATTCTTTCATTCAGTTTAATTTGTAGTAATTCGTATCTTTGGAACGTTAAAATTTCATCATGCTGTGCTTGTTCATATCTGCTGAGCCTCTGAACATATTGCGTGAATCCCAAGCTATATCATGTTGTTCAAATTACGTTTTTTTAGTTCCTTCCTTGTTTTAATACCCTAATGATGATGTGGATAGAATGAAAACAGAATGGTCAGCTCCTACGGCTCTGTTTGATATGAATATGAATGAAATGATCACTCTACCTTTCTTCGTTCTTATGTTGGGTATGTTAGATTTGACGAAAAGAATGTATGATGGAGAACACTTTCTGATTTTTGGGATGAAATTAAATGGGACTGGGAATGAGCTTTCCTTTGATTTTTGATTTGGTTAGCATCTGATTGTATGCACTGATGTGAATCATGAAGATAACGAGCTACTTCTGTTCTATTGTTTTGTTAGTATAAATTTGTTGTTAACTTTTTCCAACCTCTTTATTCATCGGGGAAATGTATTTAATTTTGTGCAGTAGTGGATTTTACCATGACCCTAATGCTGGCTGGTACTATAGCAGCAGAGATGGTGCTTATTACAAATTTGAGGATGGGAATTATGTACTTTTAGATACCAATAAGGTAGGTTTGGAGTTGGACTTCTAACTATTCTATTTAACATTTTTTTTTTCCACAGATAAATTCTTAAATCAATCTCATTTTATGTTAGAAATTTAGTTTTTATTGCTTGTTATCTTAGGAAGATAGTGCAGACACATATCTGTACAAGGAAACTACCACAAAAAGTCCTCAACAAATATATGATGGAAACAACAACGAGGATAATATTTCCTTTCTTGAAAGTAAATCTGACACTAACCAACAGACAAGAACCCAGGCTAATGAAGCACTTGAAGGTATGTATATGAATTTGCAACTGTGTTTCTGTATTTGCATTAATTCCCAACAATCGTACTATAAAAGATAATCTTGTCAATAAAAGATCTGCAGTATGCAGGGACAGGGGGTTGCTACCAAGCGCCTGCTTGTCAAATCCCCGATATTAGTACTTTGTTCGTATTAATATAATAGACAATTGGTTTTCTACTACTCTTCCAACATTTTGGTGTTTCAGATATGCAGCAGTAGTTAATATGAGTAACTTAATATATCTAAGTGTCTGTCTTTGACATAGATGCCACAAATTCTGTGAGTAGTCCGACTTGTGAAAGGCCACCTCCACCACCATCAGAATGGTATCCACCTTCCACATCCTTACTCCACAGATCATTTTTACCTTCAAACTTTTCGTACATAAATTAGTCACTTTGCCAACTAACAGGTTAGAGGACACACTTATTGATCTTTACTTGTCTGGCTACAAGAATATAGCAGAAAGTGAAGCTGATGGAGTGACAGTGCCAGTGGAAACAGATGATGGATATAACTTAGCAGCTGATGGTTCGTACATAACTTCTATCATTTTTTGTTATGTGGTAACTAATATAACTTGTGAATGAATTTGTTTCCTGAATGCATATAGCTCACAGCAAAACTTATGAAGTGGAAGGTGAGTGGAACCCAAACCAAGTGGGTGAAAATGGCTTAGCTGATACTAAAAGTATTGTAGATGAAGGTGTAGCTTACAACGACTCTTATGAACTGGAAGAGGGTGAGTGGATCCCGGACATGGAGGATGAAGGTGACGTAGTTGATAGAAGTACTGTAGATGAAGGTATTAAACAGACTTGACCCAGCTCTTAAATAGACTTGATCTATCTATTAAATAGACTTGATCTATCTCTTAAATAGACTTGATCTATGTTTACAGGTATGTTATCGGATGAAGAGAAATGGCGAGCTCAATATGGTCAAGTTACTGAATCAGGGAAAGATTTGGTTTTAGAGGTTCCAATTGTGGACTTGTGGGATTGGGAAATGGTTACGAGATCCAAAAGAGATGAAAAAGATAAAGTGGCAAGGTTGGTTGGAAGATTGGTGAAACCATCTGCAAAACAACATCCATCTATCCCTTCTGGTGGAGGGAAATTAAGATCTGCTCCCATCTGTGAAGCACGTTTTGATCTGGTACGAGTTAGAACAGGTTTGCATTTTACTCTAGTACTTGTTAGTACTTATCATACATACACCATGTCATGATGACAACGGGTGCCCGCAGCAACATATAGTTGCTATCTTCTACCCACTCCGTGTAAAATATCCGACCTATTATTCGTCAGGTATCCTGTGGATTATTTTATACCTGTCGATATCCATGGATTCTTTTTTATTTTTTATTTTTAATTTTTCTTAAAATTTTTACTAAGATTACTTAATTTTTTTCTTTAAAATATAAACTCAAATAAAAATTTGATCTTAAAGTATAATCCAAATAAAATTGGATCATAAAATATTCGTACAAATAAAATTAGTCTTTCTAATAAACAAATTCATATAAGTTGCATTATAAAATATAAGTTCAAATAAAATTAATCTTTTTAAAAATAATTTTAAATCCTCAAATCTAAATAAAAACATAAATATGTATCATCAAATTATTTACCATTCTTCAATTCTTGATGTTCTCCTGGTCAATAACTTTACTTTGATCACTTATTCTAAAAAACATATCCAAATAAAAATGGTTGGATACTATGGTACCTATACCTGTCCGAATAATAGGAGGGTAATTAAAATACTAATACCCATTATCCGTTATTAGCTGGTATTTATTAAATGTACTGTTTGATATTCATTGTAGATGTTAGTAGTGGATATCTATGATTATGAATTTTGTTGTTATCCCTAATAAGGAGATATAATTATTAAAAAAGTGATAATGGAGAGATTTACTAACATGTAATTCAAAAAATCAAAAACTTTCTTGCTTGTATATCTTTCCTATACAACCAGTCATGAATCATTTTGAAATCATGGATGAGTGAGTAGTTTTAAAATGAAGCAGTACTGGAATTTTCAGTAAAATGATAATAGAGCTAGAAATACTCCCTTGACTATGTTTGTTTATCATATTCTTTCATCAGGACAAGTGTACAGATTGCGAAATCCTAGTGCAAAATATATGGCTTCATTATCAACTTATGATTCTTCGAATCCAACAAAACATTGGGATTTTCCCCAGCTATCACCTAGTAGAAAAATCACTCATCTCTCCAAGTCCAGTGAAAGCTCAGCTTCAGTTTCAGATGAAATCCCTGTAGAGAAGGATTTGCCTGCATTACCAAGTCAGCCCTCTGCATCTAAGGTATGTAGTCTGATGTTGAAATCAAACAAACAGCTGCATTTTCTTCATTTTATAATAGATAAATGGATGCCCAACTTCTTGAGAAAGCACTTAAGGATGACAGAAGTAGTATATATAACAAGTGAGGCTATGGCTTATAAATTTTCCTTTTCATAACTGAGTGGAAAGTGAGTACTTCAGTAGGAGTTGTGGGTTAGGGAAGTTGAAGGGATCAAATAGGAAAGAGAGAATATGACAACATAGAGATAAGGGTTCTAAACTTGCCTTTCCCTTCTTCCATGATCACCCTTTCTATAGAACAATTGACCACATGTAAGGATATCTCCAGAATGTTAACCCTCAACTCATTTTTTTTTTTGTTTGCTCTGCCAGCAAATAAAACATCAATACAGAGATAGGGCTGCTGAAAGAAGAATATTGCATGGTGGCTTCGGCATGGGTCCAGGACAGAAGAATCTGCCAGATGTTTATAACGAGCCATCTTCACCTGTTGCTGGTTGTCCTCAAGAAGCTGCATCAGAGGCCTTGGAGATGTCATTCGGAGCAGGTAGTTATGCCAGAAAACTTCTAAAAAGCATGGGTTGGAAGGAGGTATCTTCATACTTATCATCAAATTACTTTATTTTATTTTTCTTAAATCTTCAGAGTTTTCATTATAATTCAGTTTTTCCTATGGCACAAACTTACAGCTCAAAAGGCACCACGCCATGAGGAAGTCCGGTGTATTTGAACTTGATAATGTAGTAGGTCTTGTAATGAGCCACACAACCCCTTGTGTAAAATAAAAGTTTAATTTTCATACACCAACAAAGGAATAATATTTCCATCGTTAATTATTAAAAATCAGTTCAAATATAATTTTTACATGACAGTCTATGATTACACTATCTCATCACACCATTAAGCTACGAATAACAACGCCGAGTCCTATCACATATTTGTCGAATGGTTCGGGTTTATGATTGTAGAATAACTGTTTTGTATGATTTGTGCAGGGGGAGGGGCTTGGAAGTTCTACGAAGGGCTTGGTGGAACCTATTCAACCAGTTGGAAATGTTGGCACTGCAGGTTTGGGATGGTCTCGTTGAAACCGACTCACATGCTTAGCGTCAGTCATAGGGTCGAAAGCTAGCTTATTGTCCATATATTCAATTTTATTTAGAAAGCTTACTTTTAAAAATACAAAACCTAAACCCTAAAGTAAAGTATTGAAATGTAGTATACCATCTTCAAAAGCAGAAGCATCCTCATGAATATCAACAGTTGATGATCTAATATACAAATTGTTTCCTAGAAAAAACTATGATGTCGAATTAGTTTGCGGCATCCCAGCAATTGTCTCATTGTTGTCATTTTTTGTCATGTGCTGCATCTAATCTTCCATCCTCCAAATTTTTCTGTTGAAGCTCGTCTTTTAGTCTTTGGATTTCCCGATCCTTCTCTTCAATTTTATCTTGTAATATGAAAATCTGCAATGAAATCCATCTTAGTTGGATTCTAAAATATCAATTTGCATGTATTCACCAAGAGTACTTGTGACTGTTCTTGATTATAAAATTAAAAATAGCAAGCTATTCAACAGTACACAACAATCACGCTATCCAACCAAGCTCTTAGGTGCAATGAATTTGCACCATGGAGCCTAGACATTAAGAATAACATTTAAGTGAGCTGAATATTCAAATTTAAGAAAAACACGTAGCAAGTTTTTCATGTGCTGAGACACAGATTAACATCTACACGAGATTCATATTTAAAATTTAAAATTTCAAAATCTTGATATACAGATATATCGCGTTAATATTTGATAACCGTAAGCCACTCAATTTCCTAAATAAAATTGTCAAAGTAATATTTTCCATGGATAGGTAACAGAGAAAGATAAAATCACACGATGCATATTTCAAAATGTATAATTTAATATTCAAAATATCTTGAACATATGTCAGTTGCTAATTTGTAAGCATATAATTTCCTAAATAAATGTCAAAGCAAAATCTTCCATGAAGAAATCAGAGAAAAGAAAGGGTAGTCAGAGCTGCTCAAAAAATAAATAAACTAGACATGCAGATACAGAGACAGCACCAAAATAATACAGAACCAAATGGTTTGTCTCTGATATGTTGGTATAAACCATATAAAACGTTTTACGGGATGGGATATAAACAGATTACATGTATACAGAAGGTTTCCATTTAAACAAAATCAGCTCTCAATTTTTATCAAAGGACCTCCATGGCATAAAAATCTCGATATAAATATTTACTTATCCTTTCTTTTAATTTAATAAAAAAGATAAACAAAATTCATCACAGTAGAACTTTTATTTCGAGGATATTATATTATCGGTATGTTAAAACTTATGCCAAATTTTTTTAATCTTTATAATTATTTATTTAATTCATGTCAGTTATTTATTTTGTAAACCTCTTTCTCAACACAATGGTTGAGTTCCTTTTATTGCAGGGCTCACAAACAAAAGAATCACCATTTGTTCAAAAATTGTTTCTTACGACCAAGTCAGGCATTTTTATAACAGAACATCCGCAATCTTTAAATAATAAGGGAGAAAAAGAGAAAGAAGTAAAAACCGTTTCATTGGATCTTTCCACATCATTTGTCAGTCCTTCCATGAGCTTCTGCAATCCTGTAGTCAATGTCAAGTACTATTGTTTAATAAATTGCAAAGTAAAAAGGTCTATAGATAACTTTTAATCCCTACAATCTCTAATTTTACTCAAGAAAAATACAAGGCATAAACTTCTATCCCAACTCCTAAAACATTTTAACACGTTAAAATCATCCAAAAAAAATAGCACATTTATGACAGTATTCCTGGCATACCATACACTTCCAATGATCAGTTTTATAGCCACACACAACAGTTTTACCGACTCTCAGTTTGGAGTGAAAACTAACAAAACTATAGATACACTTGTATGAATCTAAACGAAGGTGATACAGGAATTACCAAGTAGCTGGTGCAAGAGTCAAGGGATTATAGAGCCAAAACAACAAAAAATGAATTCCATTGAATAACAAACCTTCAAAGTGGTTTTTAAGTTGTGAATTCTGGGACTTCTGCGATGCAATTTTGAACGTCAATTCATGTGTCTGCATACCAAGAGGAAACAAAAATGAAAACATTTTAAGCAGCAATTCAGTAACAATGAATACCATAATATACATTTAGGCCATTAAACCCTTATTTTTATAGTAGGACGAATGCATGCTAGTGTGAAATTATTTCATGTTACTAATACAACACAAAAGGGGGAAAAGCAAAATTAGAGGCATAAAGCAAAGACAGAAGCACCTTCCGATCAAAATTTTGTTTTCCAATCTCCACATTTTCCTCCTGCAGGTTTCTACATTTAGCCATCAGCATCTTTCCCTTCTTGCTTTCACTATTAAAACTTACAGCTTTAAAGTCATCTTGCAACTCCTTTAATTCTTTATCCTTCTCCTCAACTAAATTCTATTATCAGATGAGAAATCTCGTAAGATAAGGGGTAACCCCTAGTTGATTCAATAAAAGTCCACCTCTAGTTGAATAACAAACCTTTAATCGGGTGTACTCTTCATCAACCGCTGGATCAAGAAACAACATCCTCGCCTGAAAATCATATTCCAAAAAATATGAACTTAGTTAGCTTCGTAATTAAATAAATTCTTCTATAGACGCCGCAATGCTACTTTATCTGCTCCAAAAGCACATATATATACGCTCTTTTTATCGTCACAGTATTCATAAATGGTAAAGTTACTTTCCTTTTTATTTGTAATTGATAACAACGTTCAAGCCAGAAAAGTGTCCCAATTTTTGAAGTGAAGGTTTAGAAATAGATTCTAAAAAATTCTATCATTAATATAAGATCAAGAGTTTCTAAATAACAGTGAGATTCATATAAGAAAAATATACTAAACTTCTTGACCATTTAAAGAATGCTATTTGTCAAATGAACATATGTCAAATTTGTTCTTAGAAGGCATTAGCATTCTAAGAATCAGAAGAACAAAAATAGAATACAAGATACATCCAACTGGATGTGGAAGTTGTGCAGCAACATTAAATTTCGACCAACATGTGAGATGATATAAACAAAGATGCCACGAACATAAAAGTAGCAACTAAACTAGCCATGGTGTGAAAGTACAGGAGAACGAGAATAAGAACAAATTCAGTACCATTCCTTGTGTGTCAAATTTCAGTAAGGAAATGAAATGATGATGCAAATTTTAGTTTTAAAGTAATACTGTCATGTCAACTATTAATACTGAAAGGATAAGCAGTGATCTAAAACTAGTATATACCTAGAATATTAATCTGAATAACTAGAAAGTAATACCTGGAACATTAGAGTCAATACCAAGAAATTTATTACAAAGAATTAAAGTAAAGTAAAATGAAAAAAAAAAAAAACTAGTATGTTCAGTTAAATTCTAAGAATTAAAGAAACATTAAGCTGAAACCACATGTTTTTGAGACAATGAGTACTTTATTTATAATGAGAAAAAGGAATCAATATAATAAATAGAGGAGATTTGATATCCTATAACAAAGATATGCTAGGGAAATAAATAAAAACGTTTCAAATAGTACATACATATCTAGATATTCTTGATTGATTATATGTGATCAATTTCTTATTTCTATATTGAAAACAGTGTTCAAAGTAGTTAATGCCTTAATGGTGTACAGTACACCATTACAAGAACCCCATTATGTTGTACTGTGTTGTGAGGTGGGTATTTCTTGCACATGTGCCATCTTCTGATATGTGCAGTGCATGACAAGGAAAACATGTAGAATGAAGAAATCTTGCTTTTATAGATTCATGCTAGAAGCATCATTACCAACATACATACTGGAGACATACCTTCTCAGTTTTTAGATGTAAATTTGGAGGGTATTTTCAAAATTCGTAGTTTTCTTCGCCGCCAGTGAGAGAGGACAAATGCACCCTCTGGATTTGTGGGAAACTATAAATAGACATTATTAGTTTCTTACATTCTTTTCTCACCCGGTGGTGAATAATATCCCTTGAACTTTGGTTTATAACTAAGCCTAATGCCATCATTTGATCCATGTAACTAACCTCACTCAGTGGGATAAGCCTATTGATGTTATGTACTCGTAATCTTGAACCTTAATACTTTTACTTGAACCTCAATAAATTTAAGAAGATCTTGAACCCATTAAATTAAAACTTTGATAGTTTTAGAAATTAACATGAATCTTTTTTTTACTTTTCTGTTATATAAATGTGTAATTGGACTCATATTCAAATTTGCCCAGATTCACAGCACAGAAAATAAAAAAATGAAAAAATAGTAACAAGATTCAAAATTAAAAGAGAAAAGGTACAAAAGTGATTGTGTTTTTAAATTAATGATAAGGAATATGATCCAAAAATACATAATGATCATAAATAATATATATATATATATATATATATATATATATATATATATATATATATATATATATATATATATATATATATATATATAATTTTTGTCAACAATGTGGAGCTATCTAAGAAATTCAAAATTTGAGAAAATGAAGGGATAAAGGTAACGGTGGTAGTAGGATTTTAGATCCAACAATAAAAGATTATATATATGATAATTATCCATGGTGAATAATTGTTTACAAAAGAATCCAAAATTTCAAGAACGAAAATATGAAGATATGAGAATCTATAAATAGATAAGTACACTAGAAAAAGAGGAGGGAGAGTTGCAACATAAAATCAAATAGAGGAAAGTTGTAAATTGTTTCATTTATTAGATTATAAATTAAAACTTAATATTGATTTTAATACACACACATTTATCTTTATATTATAATAATCATTGTCAATTTTTTTTAAAGGTGAATTTATTGAGAATTTCATCATGGTTGCATGGGATACACTGAAATTTTAAACAACTCAAGTAGGTTATCAATTTGCAAAAATCAAATAAATGACGCAGTAGTTCATCACCCATGCCCTTTGGTACTGAATGACATGTACTAATGTTACATGCACATATATGCTGATAAGCTAGATAGACACAATCAAAAAATTGAAATACAGACAATTGGGCAAACAAGGAATCAATAGCTGTCTCTACAATGCCTCAAAATATTTTTGGAAAACCAGAGGGATTCTAAATAGCCGCATAAAGGAGAATCATCAGCAAACAAATTGATTTCATTGATCCACTTAATGCTATATTATAAACTTACCTGCCTTGCTGGTGGCTTGAGTTGATCTTTCAGATCTTCCATAACAGACTGGAGTGGAGAAGATTTCAGACAACAATAAACAAGAAGAAAGTCAAATAAGAACAACTATAAAACTAACAGCAGAAACAACAAAAGCAATAGGATCCAACACTACTGCTTGATCAGCCAACAACATATTGATAGGTTGATGGACACTTAAATTGAAAATTATTAACTGACTATTCCAGAATCCAGACGATTAATTAGGTGTATCCAGACACTTTACAATTAAACTGAATAAAAGAGAGGCAAAATTTCGACACTGTAAATGTTTTTCAATTCCCAACTACAGTAAAATAGAACCCAAGACTAAAAAATTTATATTACCCTCATTAGAAGAAAACTGCAGCTGTCAAGCAGACTAAAGTGAAATCTCATACAGACAATATTTTGATGTTCTTTGTTGTTAGATGTAAATGATAAAGAATAAGAGCAGGAAAGACTGCACTTTACATTTTTTCCTACTCCCTTTATAATATAGTTTCTTGAAGAAGAAAGATGGAATTTATTCAGGTGCTCGGGTTGATGCGGAAAGAAAGATGCATAAACACAATCATGCTAATGCAATAAAAGACACAAAACTTATTTTAAGGTATTACCTTCAACTCTGCCATATCTTTTTCACTTTTTGCAAATGTTACATAGAATGCAGCTTCCTTTTTCTCTGCCTTTTCAAGCTGATAACCAGTAAGAAAACGATAAAGAATCAATGAAGCCAAATCAATGGATGATGAATTATATTGAACAGAATAAAATAAAAAACTAGATTCTAAACCTGCTGTCTTAAAGACAGTTCAGAGGATTTCAAGGTCTGAAGATAATTCGTCAATCCTTCGGGATCTAAAAAGAAGAAATATTAAACAATGTTCAGGTATACATGTACAGAGGAAATAATTGTAAGAGTCAGTTCTTTAACGATTAATGCAGGTATATGTCAGTTCTTTAACAATTAATGCAGGTATATGTCACTTATAAAACCGAGTTAAACAAACCTCGAGTAATCCCAGCAGGCAAAGAAGGTTCATCTTTAAGTGTATGCCAATTCTGAATCTCAGATTTTGCAGCCTCAAGTTCATTCTGAAAATACACGCTCTTGTCAATATTTCTAAGCAAGGAGAAGGTACAGTTCAACCTATTATATGAGAATAACAAAAATATGTGCAAATTTGTACAGAAAGCAGAACAACCCTCAATTCTAGCAGATCAGACTCATGGAAATGAAGAATGGTGCATGAATACTGTGTTCCAAATCATTACAATCATACATTATAAAGATAGAAGCTTATTCATTGCAAATCCATCATGAAAACAAATCTTAAATTACATTAATTATAACTAAAGTTTGCTTCCCCAAGTAACCAAAGTTCAAATCTTTCACACAGAAAAACTGTAAAAATGAGAAAGAAAACTGCAAAATGCAAATTATTTTAATATAAAACGTACTTGGCACCTCACAAGTTCATCCTTAGTGTTCTGAATACTGCAAAATACGAAGATCAAAAACATATTTTAGACCCAAATAATTAACTGCAATCTTGGCATAGTACAATATATATCACACTATCTATACTGTGAAATACCTCTCGCGCAGTGACAAGATGATTCCTGTTTTTACGCCAGAGGCATCTTCTTCTGCCTTTTTAGCCTGCATCATAATCATCATTTAACTTCTGTCTCTTCTTAAAAGCATATCATTAGTAAGCTATGTAAAAAGCGCAATCCTCTTTACCCATACTAACAAACTTCCAGTGCTCATTATACATGAACAAGCACAATCCCCAACCAACAGAGATCAAGATAGTAAAACCCTAAAACTCAACCAACATATTAGTAAAAACAAGGCAAGATTAAATTATTGTGAAAAAATAACATCACTCAAGTTATCTCACTTTCCTCAACCTAAACAATTCCTGCACAACCACAACTCAAGACAGCCAAAAGAAAAATAAAGAAAGAAAAACTAACACATCCTACCATATCCTGAACCTAAATACTGTCACTACATAAAAGATTCACGCAATCCGTACCTCCGCCAACAGAAAAGGATCCTTGTCGATATCTTGATCGTCGTAATCAGGTGGCGACCTCTTACCAGCTAGATTTCAAAGCCACGGCACAGTCAACATCAACACAACGGCACGTAAAAAATGAAACAGCGTTAATAAGCAAAACAGAGACAAGAATCAAAACCTGAATGTCTCCCGCCAAGTTCGCCTCCTTTTGATTCCTGAGTTTGAGAGAAGCATTGAGGTTAAAGAAAAAAGGAAGGAAAAGAAATGGCTGAGATAGTGACGCTTACATCATGAGAAGAGGAAGCCATGGAATTGAAGAAACCCGAGTGCGAAGTGCAAGAAGTGTGGTTTCGCAAAATGACGCGATGGTTCGTTCATTCACCTTTTCGAACGCGTAAGCTATGAATGGTAAACGCATGCACATGTAGTTATAAGCCTTGGGAGCAACTAACTTGTCAGAAAAAATATTACTCCGTGTTTGGTTGCGCAATAACAGAGGCATAAAATGAAGACTAAAAGGTTAAGAGAAACAAACAGAGAGTTTGACTGAAAGAGTGAAATCCATTGATTTGAAACGGTTACAGAATCATATTTATTTATTGAAGTGATGTATCTACACATGATTCACATTCACACTTTTATTTAACTGACAATTCAACCTCTTTTGGCATGTTTTCCAAAATGTTAACAACCAATACCAAAACCGCTACTAAATCCTTGATTGGGATGATCAACTTTAGAACTAGATTGTTGATATGAAGATGAATTCCCTGACGTTCGAGAACTTTCTTGAGAAACTTCTGGAGGCCAGCAAATATGGTAGACCCTTGATTCATAGTAGAAATTCTGAAACGATTTTGGTTTCTGGAGATACAAATCACAACTCAGTGCATAATTGATGAACATTACACATTACTGCACAAAACACCAGACATGATGGATCATGAAAGAGAGTATTGAAGCATTTGATCTTGTTGCTCCTAGACATGAATGAAGGATTCATGTTTTCTTCATCTCTATCACTTTCACCCAGGAAGAATTTTTAGACAAGAAAAACAAAATGTTGAAGAGGCTTTGACTAAAAGAAACCTAGGCTTCTAATCAGCTTTGTAGTAATTTTGTTTTTTCTAAAGCAGTGTCTTGAACGAAATATAAGATTTTCATTAAAATATTCAAAAAAATAACAAATAAGTTGGGTGAATTCTTTCCATTTAAATTAACCATTGAAAAATAAAATAAAATTCAATTTGAATTATTCAAAGAGGAAATGAAATAGAATTAACAATAAGCATTTTAAAGTAAATTTTTTAAACTAAAAAATAAAATTTTGAAAGTAAAGTTAATATAAAATGAAAAGAAAGTTTAAAAATTAACAATATTACCAATATAAATAGAATTGAAATGTATAAATAACTTCACTAAATATCAATCAAGATTAATTATAAAGAAAATTTAAAGATACTGTTAATCATGGTGTCTAAATATTTTGATAAGGATGATTAGATATGAAAATATTAAAGCTATTTTAGAGTGTTTTGTTTTATTTTATTTTAATTGTTGTTGAGTTCTTTATCTATTTACAGTTATAATAGCACACAAGCATATTAAAATTAGTTAAAAAGAAAATAAGTTTTGTAAAAAGAATTCTTTTAAAAGGTTATATCACTTTGTTAATTCATAAATCTGTAAATGATTGATAACATCCAAGACCTACATCTCATAAGTTTATAAAAGCCTTGCATATATATATATATATATATATATTAATTATATTACACAAATTCAAAAGATAAACGTCATAATCAATCCTTGTATTTTTGTTTTTGCATTTTTCTTCTACATGGCTAATAACCCTAATAATGTAATAGTCATATTATGAGGATAACATTTCCTTCACCTCATTCGTATTTAAAAATAATGTTATTTATTTTTCACAAATTTATAGACACAAATTAATATTAGACGAAGTTTTCCTCTCAAACACACATCTTTCACATATGAGTGAAATAGTAGACATAATAATAATATTTAAATAATTAATTTTGATTCAATTCGATTTAGGCTAATTTTGAAATATCAAACCATAAACCAACTTGCAAACTGAACCAAACTCATCAAATATGGAAATTAAATCAAAAATTCAATTTTAATTGGTTATCAAAATTTTTTTTATCAAATTTCATTTTTTTTATTGATTTGGCGTTTGAATATTGTAGTTGAGACCATTATTTGTTTCTATTTCCAAGATACATATGAAATAAATTAAACACACTGAAATAGAGTTGACCAATATGTTAGAGTAAATATGAAAACTTAAAATTGATTGTAAAAACTTTTTCAAAATAATATAAATTTGTAAGCATGACGGAGTATCGTCCTAATATTTTATGAAAAGTTGTAAGCTAAACGCAAAGAGAAACAAATTATTATTTTATATCAATTCACTCAAGGTTTTTTATAAGGATCTGACTAATCAAAAACTTGAATACAAATAAGTATTATCTAGATTAGTTTTGACTTATAAATCACTTATGACTTTCAACAAATAAGAATGTTTGATAAACATCTATTCACAGAATGAGTATACAAAATTAAAAACAATACAAATAATTGTTCTACAATGCATAAAACTTAAAATCACTTAACTAACTCATCAATGAGGAACTTAAGCTAGTTCATGCACCTAATTCATTAAAAAAAAAAAATCAAGTATGTCTATGTATCTAAGGAAGTTATATTTATGTCACTTTCATGGTAGTTACGCCTAATGCACCTACGAAAGTTACATAATGCAACAAATGAAGTTTCTTTTGGTTCAAAACCTTCTTTGAGTTCGACACTCTTTACACACACAAGACATAGCTTTCTTTAAGGTGAGTGTTGTTATACCATAAAACTTTTATGTTAAACTTTTCTCATGCATGTTTATATTTTTCTCTTTCGTGTTGCTATTCTAGGTTCATAGACATATTCAAGAGAGAACTACATCATATGAGTTTATGTTCAAGCTATTGGACACTCTTTACACACACAAGACATTATTTTCTTAGAAGTGAATTTTGTTATCCAAAAAACATTTTATGTTTGAATTTTTTCATGCATGTTTACCTCTTTCTCTTTCATGTTGTCATTCTAAATTCGTCCATAGGATACATAAACTTGTTTTTTTATGATAATTTGACTTATTAATCTGCTTTGAAATATATAACATAAATAATTACAAATATAATAATAAACCATTAATATAAGCTTAAATTTATAGAACATTATAAATAATTCACAATATCAAATATATCATATTTACTAAACGACGTTACGTTTTTTCCAAGCAAGTTTTGACAACATATTTGAAAACATATATATTAGACACTCCATTTAGAATTATTTTGACGCATGTGTTTGTTCAATCTTAGTAAAGGTTGAATGCTAAACACATTTTTTGTTTTAAGTATTTTTTCAAACTTATATATAAACTTTATTCTTGGACATATCTTTAAGTATTTCTCATGAATTACCTTCTTATCCAATACTTGTTTGTGTATTGTTATAATTAAAACTCATGCTTATTATTTCTACTAATAAGGAGTCTTAAATCAAATTAATTTTGAACAATGTCTAATTTAAACTTCATCCAAAACCAACTTGTGATATCTTTTACGCTATTTCAAAACGAGTCTGAAAGACTTTTATTCAATTAGTCTGATGAGATTATCATTCAAAAAAAGATCTAATTTAAACTTCATCCAAAACGAGTTTGAAAGATTTTCATTCAATTAACATTTATGATTTATTTTTTTTTGCGTTATTTCAAAAAGTTGATTTTGAAAATGCTTAAATCAAATTAATTGGGATTTGCTTGCTCAACCTAGAGTATATTGATTTTTTGAAATATCCTAAAATGATAATTAATAAAAGGAGAGTGTGTCATAAGAAGTGCCAAAACAAACTCTCATGAAAACAAAGAAAAATATATTATTTATACTATAACATAATTCTATCATAAATAATTGTTCTAGCAGACAACAACCACAACTCAAGGTACGAGAATGACCCTTAAAACACAACCATGAACTTTTCTCATGGTAGTTTCATGCAAAAAAAGACATGAAGCATAACTATAAGACCTTCCCATCTAAAGCATCTTACATAGAACATAAAAATTTGAAGTTAAGCAAAATATTTTCTCCTTCTACTCAATCACCATAGCTTATGTGAACATTACGTTAGTTCTAAAATTCATAAAATAGATATTTTGTAGTCCTTTTAAGTGTTTAGTGATTCCAAATGTTTACTTGTTGATAATTGTTACATTAAAGTTCAAAAGACCCTTTGTTTGGTTTTGAATTTGTGCTTAAACAATAAAATATAAAAGAGATTTTTATAAACATCAAGCCTTATCAAACACACATGTCTTGTTTAGCCTAACTAACATATACTTATGTCCCTTTTCTAATAAGCTTTTACTTGAACAGAGTAAGTGTTTTTATTATGCTCTTTGTATGATAAGTTTTTACTTGAACAAATGCAAGTGTGTGTATACTTACTTTGATAAGTTTTTTGCTTGAAGAAACGCAAACATATATATTTCATCTGATAAGTTCTTGTTTAGATGAACATACTTCGTTTAACAGACAATAAGCCTTGGATATTCATGGTACACATTGAAAACTTATAAATGCTTATCCTCTTTGTGCATGGAATGTTCATCTCTTCGTTCTCTCAAGAGGATCTTACATTGTTTTGTCATCATCAATATCTCTTGAAGATTGTGTTTAAAGTCAACTCATGCAAGTAGCCTTTCTAAAAAGGTAGAATGTCAATGTTGCAGAGTTAGATAGTAGTGTCAGGTCCTACACATTATGCGCATATATCAAGGTTACATATACAAGAAGATTTTGCATAAAGAAGCTACATGCATTTAATGTGCATGAAGTACATTTAAAGCCAACAAATAAGAAAGGTTCGTTAACCTCACAACTACTCAAAAAGGTTTTGCAATGACTTTTTCCTTCTTAGCTTTATATAAAAGAGATCTCTTAATGTGAACCTTATAAGGTTGGAAGGATTTTGATCAACTCAAGAGGTGTTGAAAAAGAATAACCCTATAAACGAACATTGAAAGGTTGCAGAAGCATGGGTTCCATGGGTTTTAATTGCTCAACTCAAGAAAACAACATATAAAACAAGAACAATTTGCAAAAAAAATAATAAAAAATGGATTAAAAATTGAAATGAGGTAAGAACACCCTATCTTCAAGATGTTTATCAAAAAATAAGTATAGAAAATTTTGTCACTTAAAAAAACTTTTCAAGATAAGAACTAAAGTAAGAGAAGAATTTTCTCAAGACTTTCAAAGATATCTCACATAATGATATCATATATTTCAAGAGTAATTTACAAAAGAGACTAGGCTCCTTATTTATAGCCTTAAGTGTCAATACAAAAAAAGAAGAGTCTTCAAAATATTAGAGAGTTAATGTGATTAAAGAACATGAATGGTTACTTAAATGTAGAAGAGGAACATGAGATTAGTTACATGAAATAATGGAAAGTTCCTTAATGTAAGGAAGAGACATGTGAAGTAGTTACAACCTTCACATACACTTGAAAGTGATATTTGGAAGTTAAAAACTCTTCATGTATCTCTTAAATCAACTAAATTTAGTTCAAAACACTTGAAGAGACATAGTTAGTAGTATATGTGAAAGTAAAAGTGCACGAGACATAATTAAAAGTACATGTGAAGGTAAAAATATATGAAACATAGTTAGAAGTATAGGTGAAAGTAATTATTTAAAAGCTGCATTACTTCTTCTTCAACTACTTGCAAGCCTTCTCCTAGATCTTCTCTGGAATCTTCTCTTCTTTGTCATACTTGTTTTATTTATACTTAAGTTTATTTTCTCCTTCTTCATTAGATTCCTTTCCAATCTTATTTATATCATCTTTGTAAGATTAAAGAAACTTTTTGAATAAAAACAAAAACAAGTTTTTATAATCTTAAATAATTCTTAGCCTTGTATTTATTATAAAGAACATTTTAAGAACAATCCAAAATATTGGTATTATATTATATTCATCTTTTTAAATAGATCTATGATATTGCAGATTATCCTTTGTAATCAAAATACCTATAAGTGATTGGAGTCGCATTATAAATGATTTTAGTTAAGAATCCACATAATACTTATTTAGACAAAGGTGGGCAGCTAAGTTTAGCCAAGAGTGATGCATCTTAAAAATACTGCTTTTACCCAAAAGTTATCCAATCCAAAGTGTATCTTGTGGTGTGGTGTAAGTTTGTCTTAGTGAGAAAAGCATTGCATTAGTTGCCATCAAGCTTTAGTACCATTTTTTTTTCTTATGTTTTTCTTGTCTACCACACTTAGTAGTTGAAATTCAATAAATGTTTGTAGGATTTTGGTCTAGTTATTAAAAACTGTAAAAAAAAAAATGTTATCCCATGACATTAATTCTCAGATTGTTGTTATGAACCGGTGAGACAATTTTATAGATGCTTATAGGATTTTGGTCTAGTTATTAGAAACTGTAAAAAATTGTAATCCCATGACATTAATTCACACATTGTTCCCGGTGAGAATTTTATAATTGTACATTACTTAGAATGTGTGCTTAGGCAACCCCGAGTTCAATGTGAAGTTTCCTAAACATCTCCAAAAATTAGTAACAATAGGCCAAAAATTAGTAACAATAGGCACCAACTTCAATACAACTCCTATATAAGATTATCAAATTTACGAAAATATATTTTCATAGCCACGAAAAAAACATTTTCTCTCAATCAGTATAGTGTGAAATGAAAATGAACAAAACCATTACATGAAGATGAACAATCAGTTTGCATTGGATTCCAAAACAAAAAAATAATGCCACTAGAATTTTAAAGAGTAGTGGCTTCTAGAAATGAATTAAAAGATAAAATTTCAACAATCTTAAAAAGCAGATGGGAAGCCTCAGTCAGCCAGAAATTCTCATCAAATATCAGACGGTAATTCCAATTAAAATAAATCATCATCGGCTTCATCACAAGTATGATGATAAAAAAAACAAACGACATAAAGTTAAAACAAACAATCAAAATGTAATCGCACAAAACGGCTCCGCAGATCACAAAGTATGATATCCACAGATTCCTATCAGAATGCGAAACAAACGAAATTCACTTTTGCTTTTGGTCCAATCATAGCATCGCTGGTCACCGCCCAATTCAAGCTACCAGCGACGTGGCATCGGACCTAACCCTAGAAAACCAAATTAAGAAACAACAAACAAATAAAAAATAATAAGAAAACCCTCAGAGACCCGTTCCAAATCACACACACAGCGCCACAAAGAACAAGTTCTTCGATTGACGCTGCGTTTAGTGTCATACGGCACTTCCTATCAATTATGGGAGATCTTCTTCACAGGGTATTTTCGCTTCTCCCTTGCCTATGAACCCAACATTCACCAGATTAAACACAAAATAATAACTATGGTGAACAGAATCAGAAACTATTGAAGAACATGAAACAGAGCGCGAAGACAAAAGCATGAATGTAACTCAGATTTGAGGCCAACCCTAAGCAACTGATGACAGGAAGTAGCTTCGTATGTGAGATTTATATACATGCTTGCTTACTATAATGTTAGGGTTAGAGCCGCCATGTCAATGGCATTGGGCTTTCCGTTATGCAAATGGTCCAATAATGTTTTAATTGAAAGACTACTTCTTCCTGCACCTCCAAATGTTCTTGGTTACCTCCTAAACTTACAAGAGAATACCAAATTTGCCCTTTATGTGAGATTTATATACATGCTATTTACTATAATGTTAGAGTTAGAGCCGCCCATGTCAATGTCATTGGGCTTTCCGTTATGCAAATGGCCCAATAATGTTTTAATTGAAAGACTGTTTCTTCCTGTACCTTCAAATGTTTTTGGTTACCTCCTAAACTTACAACAAAATACCAAATTTACCCTAGAGGTGACGGTGATGCTTGCAGGTGGTGCATCCCAGTGTGAATTTATTTATTTGAAAACATTAAACAGCCGCAGTATTTATCTCAACTTTGATTACTATTTCATGAGAGAATTCATGATGCATGTAAGTGGCTGAATTCACTCTTTTCCAACTATAGCAGTATCAATTTAAAGCAAAAATTATTTCCAAACCAACCTAAATTTATAATTTATTTCAATCTAAATACAGTTGTTATCAACTTATGCGATCCTTTAGCAAACAACCAGATAGTATTCAATCACAAAATCTCAACAGAGTATTTTACATCCTCACGTGAAAATGTCATATAATCGAAAAACTAACCTTTCTATTGTAAATATGTGCAAAGTAAGAGAAAATTTAAGATAAAAATTTGAGATAACAAACATGGTATACAACTATAATTCATTTTAGGTTGATGTATGGTATGGACAAATCTATCACAACCGTAAAAATAGATTATTTAACAAAAGAAATTTAAAAAAAAAAACTGAAATTAATTCATCTTACGTTGATGTACTCAAATATATTAATCTAAATTTCGATTTAGTTGATGTACATACAAACTATTTTTGTCTAAAGAATTTAAATTAAAAGTTATCTTTATAAATTAAAGGTTTGAAAGAAAAGAAATCAAAACAAAATTGAAACTAATTCAGTTTAGGAATTAGTAGGTGGGTTAGGGTTGCAATGGAAACATTTAGTAACTTTTTTTTTTAATGAATTATGGAAGAATTTATTTTCAAAATTGTTTAGTAGGTAATAATTTCAATTATGTATAGAGTTTTGAATATTTTAAGTAGTGTTTAACAAATAGATTCAATAAACCATATTTTTAAAATAATAATAATAAAAGAATTAGATAATATTTGAGTCAGAACAATTTTAGTTTACTAAAATATAATTAAATATTTAATTTTTTTATAATTGTATATGTTATACATATTAACAATTTTTTCTTTTATAAAAAAATATAATAAAATAAATTGAGTTTAATTGTGTTATATTTATATATTATGAATTTTAGTTTTTACTACAATATAATTAAAAATTTATTATGTATGTTATACATATTTACAATTTTTTTTCTTTTATAAAAAAATATAATAAAATAAATTAGGTTAAGTTGTGTTATATTTATATATTATGATTACTATTAAATAAATAGTAATATTTAAGTGATGGTTCAAATCACAAATTATAATATATTTCAATATAAAAAAATTAAATCAAATCACAAATCATATATTTCAATTTAAAAAGAAAATTGTTTCAATTAATTATCAATTTTTTAATTATTTTTTATAAAGATCCTAATAAATTATATATTTCAAATTAAAAAATTGTTTCAATTAATTACCAAATTTTTCATTATTTATTTATATTTTCAATTTTAAAGACCCTAATTTCATATTTATATTTTTCATTAATTAAGTTGTAATATAAAATAAAGAGAACAGATAATGAAACAACCTTGTAGCGGAGACTAGGTTTTGGATGTGATAATGTGATATTTATAGGCATGCTTAGATTATTTATCACAGGTGGTTAGGAATGTATTGCCACATTTCAATGACATTGATTTGGAGACGTGGAATATGCGTGAGTAAAATTTTCATCTTTTGGGCCTCAAAATAAGCCATGAGCGAGCATTTCTTTCTCCACCTCCGTATTTCTATCCTGCACTTTCATAAATTTTCATAAATATGCAAAATTTCATTTTATTTTTCTTAAAAGTTAAAAGTGTTTTTAATTGTATAATTCAATATTTGAAAGAAAATTAGATTGTAAAATTTATTTTTAAATTTTAAATTTAAAAATTATTTTTAAAAAAAAATTGAATTATATAATCTTGAAGTCATTTCTAACTAAAAAAAAAGCTTCTAAATACATAATATGGAAGTAATTGTTAACTTATAAATTTCACAATTTAAATATCTTTCAGATTTTATAATCTATTTTTTTAAATATCTTACATTAACGAGTGGGATCTCTTGACTTTTTTTTTTTTTACATGATTTCCTAAATTAGTGCGACTTTATATCCTAAAAGTTATAAAATTAAATCAAATGCATTTGAGTTAGTTTGGTCCCCTTGAATTAATGAGTTACCCATACCAATAAACACATCTAACTAAACATGAATTGTTGGAATAGTGAGGAAAGTGTGATAATGCATCTCCAATGTAACTTTTTTTTTTTTTTTCAAAGAATGAAAAAGTTTTCAAGTAATGTGCTATTTTGCTTTTGAGGTGAAGAATAATAAAAATGACCCTCAAGAGACATTTTTGGGCCCTAGTGTCATAATGTTCCCTTCTGGATTATATATATTTTTGTAGCTGAATTGATTATGCATTCAACCGGTCTAAAATCTAGCCGACAATCCCTAATTGATTTCTTAGGATCAATCATCTACCCTAATCAATTTGCATTATCCTTAGCACTAATTAAAGATCACAAACATAAAAAAAAAAAATACAAAAAGAGAACTACAAGAAGTGGATTTGTGTTTGATTTAAGTGCCATATGCCAATAACATGGTGACACCCAACATTAACTTTCCTTCCTTTAATTATACTTTCACACATACCATCAACAATAACATATAGTCTTAGACTAGATAATAATCTATATTAAACAAGACGATAGAATATATTGTAGCCAGCTAATTTTTCATTATTATTGGAACCTTGTACATGAGGATTTGAAGAAAAGGTTGTTTGTCTTTATCTTAATAGTAACCAAAAAGATTATGTATGCACAATCCAAGGTCAGAAACCTAATTGGTGGCTAGGAGAATTTGATTAAGGATGATGAACATACCTCCTCCTTAGGAACACCACAATAAAGTAATAATAAAAATAATTACTATTATTATTATTAAATAATAACAAATTGCTCTTTGAAAAAGTGATTGTGTTATGTGAGTTGTCCCATGAAAAAATTGAGAGTGGTGGGCAAGGGGAGACAGGAGAATAGAGAACAAAATAATTCATAGACTGTATTATGTGTTTGCCATTGTTGGGAGAGTGGGTTATAGTGTATAGAATAGGATAAGGTACAAAGCAAACAATGTGGAGTAGTAGAGTTAATACATGTGCATGTGGCTGAGAATTAGGGTTTATGTACTTTAATATTCTTCTCACACTTTTTTTAACATTCATGGTGTCTATCAATAAATAACAATATAACATGTATCAGTATCCTACTATTTTAAGAAAAAATTATATAATCATAATATATGTATCTAAATCCATCCACTGAAACCTTTTGTCATTTTGGCTTTAGATTCTTTTTGGTCTCTCTTATAAGAAAAGTCCTGTGTAAAATGCTAATAAGAATTTAAATTTTATGTTTTATATTGTGATTTAGTTAAAAAAAAAAATATCGCACATGGAATTTATTAAATAGTTACTGTACAAATTTAATAATCTTATAAAATGAATAGTTTTTAAGAATGTTTTTAAAATTACAGTATTACTGTACATTTCAATTTTTAAAAAGTATAAAAAAGTGATTTAAAAATACATTTATTTATGCAAAAGAAGTTATTTTTAAAATGGATATACAATCTAAGTTTCATAAAAAACGTATTAGTCATTAAAAAAAAAATCATTTGAGGAAAGTATTAAGAATGAAATTATAAAATCATTTCAAGAGTTATTTAAAATTAATTATTTTTTTATATATTGTAGTTAAAATAACTACTACACTCTAAAATGATATAAACAATTTAAAATATATGAAGATAATTTTTTATTTTTAATTTAGTATTAAAAATTAAAGTCATCAGGTTGTATATTTTTGAAAAATATTTGAAACATGATAATTTGTTAGATCTTGATAGCTTAGATTTATTTTCATAATTAAATATCTTAAAAGAGATTATAAAATTAGAAAATAATAAACAAATTGACATTCTTAATTATATAAAAAATATATATTTTTTTTCATATATATATATATCATATAAAATAATGTTAACAATTTCATAATCGCTGGTTTCAGCTAAAGAATTTCTTCAAAACTTAAATTAATAAAATTTTATTTAAAATCAATAGTATCTCAACAAAAATTATCTTATTAGTTTTATTATTTATTAAAAAAGATATATTAAATAAAATTAATTATAATAATTTAATAGATAACTTTACTATCACAAAAAAGCTTAAAAAAATTAAATAAAAAATATAATAATTTTAATAAATTATTTTATTATTTAAAAAAATATTTTTAATTTACTTTAAGCTTTTTAAAACCTTGAACGTTACCAACAAAGTCCTCTTAAGAAAGAGGAATACAATACCAGTGAACTCTTATGTTATCTTTCTTTAGTTATGCAGAGGAATCAGTGATCACGTTACTTTTTTCATACAAAGCGCCTAATTGGGTTTGAAAACAATGTTATGGCTGAGTTAGTTTAAAAACAATTTTGCCACGAATAATGTTATGGATCAGCTAGTTTAAAAACAAATAATGTTATGGATCAGCTAGTTTAAAAACAATTTTGCCGCGAATTCTTTCTTTACCCGCATACCTTCTTCCTGTTCTTCCATATTTATTCTTAAAAAATAACTATGTCCTTAATTAAAAAATGTAAAGATAAAAGTACCCTCTACTCATTTCGTCTCTATATCTGATTCATAACTTATCTTCTTTTTTTCTAAATCTTCAATTAAATCTTCAAACAAATAGTAGGTAAGTAATTTTTTATGTTTATTAACAATTAGTAAGTGGTATTGTTGATTAGAGTAGTTGATTTGGTGTTTTGGAGACTTTTGATGGCGAACTGGGAGTTTTTCCAATTTGACAGTATGACAACCGAATGAGCTTCATCCGATTCTCATTTTATTTTGGAAGTGACAACCGAATGACACCCTTATCCGGTTCACATTTAGAGAAATGTAAACCGGATGAGCATGCCATCCTGTGAAAACCCCCCATCCGATTCCAAATGTAAACCGGATGGGGTGCCATCCTGTTCACATTTATTTAATTTTTTTAAACTAACAATAACTTTGTGCACTGTGACAGATATGGTGAGGACACTGTAACTTTCTCCACTATTAAACTATTAACCTTTTTCTGTACCTAATTTTTTTAAAACTTAATGCAATTAAATTATGAGTTTGTTATATGTGCTGTCACCTACCATCATCCAATTAAAATTAATGTACTTAAAAGTAAAAAAAAAAGAAAGAAATAAAGAGTCTCTTCTGCTGCATTTCACCAAGAGTCTATTTGTTTTGCACCTTCACTCTTGTTTCATTTCAAATTTAAAATCTTCCTACATCTATATATAAACACTGGTTTATCAAGAATACGTAAGAAAAGCATTTTGAATTATTGATTTATTGCCAGAGATGGCTTAGAATCAATAGTTCATCATCTAAAGGATTTTTCCCTTCTAATACTCCATCTGAGAGTTATCAATATTTATCAAATCTGTTCCTATCTAACTAAGCGCTATTGGATCAAATGCCAAAGACATTGTTGAGAAAAAGATGGCTTTTACCAAATGAGATAGTTGTTGTTATCTGCTCCATGGTTCTCATTTTTTTGAAATTTGAGAACTAGATGGTTGGCTATCCTGTTCTCAAATTTCAAAAAAATGAGAACCGGATGACTTCATCCGGATGCCTTACCAGAAACTATAAAAATTCACCAAAATCAAAAATCTTACCTCTCCGCGTTCTTTGCCGCCGATAAACACTGTACAATGGTCGGAAAGTCTTCCTTACTGTTCAATCACCCTCAAAACCTCTAAAAACCATACTGTAAAAGATATATTTCAGAGAAAATAGAAACTATTTCCCTATTCATTGGACCGAAAAAAAAGAAGGTTGAGGTTCTTTAATAAAACAGGGACAATTTAGTAATTTCTACAAGGTCACTCTTGAAATTAAAATTTATTATGAAGGTGTAAGAAGAAGTTACCGGGGTAGAAGAAGAATTCGTCCAATTTTACTAGAGAATCTCCATAAGCCCATTTTAACATAAGAGGGGGAGAGAATCTTCAAAAAAGAGGTTTAGAGTATCTTATGGCGTCTAATATAGAGGGAAAGCAACAAATGTTCCAAGGAAGATAATGATGTAATGAAAGAGGTTATTCAAGAACTGAAATTATACACTTTAGAGTATTAGAGTAGTACAAGAGAATTTGCTTCATTATAAGATATAAGGAGGTTTAGTAAAGGATTGTAAGGTTGGTCTGAATTATGAAGAATCAGCTTTACCTGACAGGTTTTATAGAAAATAGCATTCAACACCGAACCTGCGACTGAAGGTCAATGTTTTAGGTATGATTTTCAGTATCATTGGAAGGGATTTGAATTCATCCATGTTTTTCATATTTCGGCTACACACTTTTTGTAGTTATTAAGGTTATATACATATTTTGAGATTTTGGTTATAGATAAGATGTCAAATCTGAAATGGATTAGTTTACAACTGATTTATTAGTATTTAGAGTCCCTTATTTATTTCTCTTTTTTGTTTGTCTTTATTATATTATTTATTATTTTTCAGGAACACGATCGTAAATAAATATTAATGAACACTGATTCAAAATACATTTCAATGTTAGTACTAATTAAATAAGTTTTAAACTTTGGCTACATTTGATTGTCTTTATACATAAGATTATTAACTAAAGTCTAAACTTTTAACTTCCGATAATTTTTTCATATTTTGTTCAATAATTGTCTCTTTAGTTATATTACGTTTCATACATTTTAGTCATAAGAAAATAAAGTATATTTAATTTTATTGTTTTTAACGAGTAAATTAAACACAATTAAAATATTTTTTTATTACTATACGGATTTTACCTGATGGTCAAAAATGACTATAAATAAAAATATATCCGTGGTGACATATTATTTATTGTCTCTATATACCCCTTAAAGTTGACTTTAACAATGTCGCATAGTCAAAGTTTCTTTTGCTTTTACCTATAGATGTTTTACTTCCAGTTACAGTTATTGTACACCATGAACAGACCATTTTTTTAAGTGATTGAAATAATTTTAAGAATAAAAGTACAACGAATTTTATTTGACAACATTTGCACGAGTTTTTTTTTCTTTTTATCATATATATTATCATTAAAAAATAGAATTGAACATTTATAATTTATAACGTGTTAGAAAGTAGAGTAGATTAACAAAATTACTACAAACAATTGTTCAATAAATAACAAGCATTTTTTTAAGCAATCAGTATATACTTTTGAAAAAAGTTGTATAATTTGAAAACTCAAAAATTAAGTGGAAACAATATTAGAAGGTGAGACATTATACCAGTGCTCTCTGAATTCTGCATGGGAGTTCATTAGCATTTTGACAATTCTGGCTTTCAACTAATGAGAAACTTGAGTGGGTTGTGAATCAATTTTGAAGCTAATTATGTTGCAAATCTACCAACAGCAAGGTTTTAAGATTGCTTTGAGATTAAGTCACAGTTTGTCAAATCAAATAGGAACTGAATTATAAAATGACTTTAGCATTTTACTAATTAGCATGTTAATCTCTTTCTTATTATTCCATTCTAACATCATGATTCTTGACAGATTCAGGTGGCAATAATTTGAATTTTGAGAAGACTGACTCTGACTACCCATTTTTTTCACATACGTAGTCTTTAAAATATTATTTTTCAACCATTAATTCTCAGCATAATGAATATATTACTTTTAACCACGAATTTTAAAAAATAACAATTTGAAAAACACCTTGATTTCCACGGCTTAAAAAATCATATTAAAGGGTAATAGAAAAAAAAGCAATAAAGTCTTGCAAACCTGATGAGCTAAGGTGAATTATCGCACATGATAACTACCAAATACAATTAAATTATTACAATAATAGCTTTATATATATATATATATATATATATATATATATATATATATATATATATATA
>Ga0209700_101485_pt1:0-47500 | contig 48760 bp, 23 predicted proteins | sample SiratroredBW_FD_187528 | JGI IMG/M metagenome (GOLD analysis project Ga0209700, IMG submission 187528) | Root nodule microbial communities of legume samples collected from California, USA - Siratro red BW (SPAdes) (version 2) | ecosystem: Host-associated > Plants > Roots > Nodule | place...
AAAAAATATATATATATATATATATATATATATATATATATATATATATATATATATATATATATTCATGATTGGATTGGTGATAGAAATGAAAAAATAAGTTGCGGACTCAAATTCATATATAATATCTAATATATCTCAGTAGTTGAAATTTGAAACAATTTAATTTAAATTAATTAATTATTTTTATAAAATTCTAAAATTTTAAATTTCTTATAAAATTTTATCCAATTACCTCATGCTTTTAACAACTTTTAAGAACAACCGTGAATAGATCTTCCCATTTCATGGTGAATGGTTGCAATATTGAGAATGATGGTAACAGGTAACAACTACATTATCAAACCCAAAAGAATGAATTTTTATGGCACTTTTTTGTAGGATAGAACTGGTGTCTCATACTGCAAACTTTATTAGCTGGTATGGTTGATATCTTTAGCAGGCCCAGGGAATTTTATTCTGGAATTGTCATCTAGTACAACTGTCAATGATTCAATGGAATTGAAGTTCAGTCTGTGTTCATCAACTATTCTTCATGGTGGAAGCAAATAATACACTTTATTCAGTGCCAAGAGAATATATGAATTTATGAACACATGATCTAATATTAGTGAGAGTGATTTCTTGTTCTGTAGATGACAAAAAAATTATTTATTTTTCATTATGATGCTTCAGTTATCTTCCATCAAGAATCATAATACCAGTTTCTGAATTCTGTATAAGCATCAAAACAAGAAAATTTGTTTGTGCAAGGAAGCATGAAGTAGTATAATAGTGGTGATTAAACAAAATAGTCCTCTCAGATTCTTCTATCTCAATAACAAAACTTACATTAGCAAAGGTTTCACAATCTAGTTGTTACACTATTTGTTCCAAAACTGATGCACCCCTTATTAAGTGGAAAGGTTTTATGGTACATTATTGTGATGCTTTACATGATTGAGCATGCATTGGGGTTTTCATCACTGAAGAGAGAGGTGAGTTTCTCATCAAGTGAGTTTGGAGCAGGTAGTGCTTGGGCAGCATTTTTCACATAACCTGATGGAGCCTTCTTGTCATATGCCTGTGCCACATAAGGATAAGCCACCAAGTTGTAAGGAATGTAGGGCCAAAAATCTGCTCTTTTTCCTGTGCTCTGAACCTTCTTTAAGACCCTATTTCTGTCCACATAACCTGTCACTGTTACCTTGCTTTGCTTTCTGTTCACCTCTACTTGCTTCACACCTGCATTGTTCTGAACCTGGTTACTTCATGCCTCAACTCATGTGTTGCATATAAAGGACAAAAAAGTTATCTTTTCATCATTACATCATAACAAAATAAAAGGGTAAGGTGAATAATGATTTTTTTAACTAATTATGAGAATAGTTTATAGAAAAAACAAAATTGAAACAAACTGAAAAAAAGTGAAAGGCTCTTTTGAGTTATCTACTTATAGTATAAGATCAAATGCCAAATGATCCAAAAGGAAAAACAAATTGTGAAGTTTTAGGGTGGCAAGTAGAAAAGTGTGGTTGATACACAAATAAAGTAAAGACTTGTAGTTGATCACAACAACTCCACAGAAGGGTAACCACTGTTAGGTTTACCCACAGGTTGCATTCATTATTCCACCTTGTGGCCATCAATAGTTGAGAAACAAGAAAAGAATGAAAAAACAAAAAGAAGTTTGGTTTTGTTGTTCTTTCTTATGAGGAGAGCTTGTACTTTCAACAAAAGAAACAGAATCATTATTAAAGGGCCTACTTCTTCAAGCTTTTGGAACTGTATTAAATGACTCCACTATGTGTAACAAAGAGAAAGAAAAATGAAAAGAAAGTGCCATGTTGGAGCTTTTGCAAATTTATGATGAAAAATATGTCAGATGAAGCAGAATTCAAGAAGTTAACTATTTTGTAAAACAAAAAGAGAATAAACTAGTTGGTTTAGCATTCAATTTCTTGCTATAAAAGTGACCAAACCGTGGTGTGTGAACCAAATGGACATAGATTTTCACCTTTCATGTGGACGACAGAATTTCTAACTCTTCTTTCACAGCCATCACAGTCCATTTTCACTTTGATTTCTACAGTCTGGAAGAGAAAGGAAGAAGCATAAAAATCAGATTTTTCTTAAGACTAGGAACACCATGATACGCATATATAACACACAACAAAAATCTGGTGGAAACCTGCATTGGTTTGCGTTTCTTTCCAGTGGGGGGTGCCACTGAGAAAAATTCTGAAATATAGTCAAGAACTCCCATGGCAGAACAAAGAAGAAAAAATAGTCCTTAGAGAGGGAGAGAGGTTGAAAGAGGAACAAAGGATTCTATGTTGTTTTCTAGGACCAGATTTTGGGGTGGCAGTTTATAGGACTATAAAGGAAATGGTTCCCTTATATAGAGAAGAAAGGTGTGTGCACAAATATGCTGAAATTTGATGCATAAAATAATGCATACATAAGACTAATGTTGTACCACAAACACAATACAAGTCAGTATTATCTGTATTCCAATTTGAGTTTCACACTAATTTGGCAGCATTAGGCCATTTGATTTGATGATGATATTTTAATATTTGAACAAGTTTGTTACATAAACTTGTAATTTGATCTACCCAAAACATGCACTGATAAAGGGATTAGCTGTTTTCTTTTGCACTAAGAAAGGGAAACTGTTGTCAGGTTTCTGATCTGCATAACTTTGGTTTTCTTTATTATTCTTATTGTGGGTATGACCTACATCATCATGTTCTGCACATCTCTGTCACAGGGATCAGATTTTCAAACCGCGGTTTCTGTTACATTATCATATGTAGTTCTATGATTATCAGTCACAAAATTTTTAAAATGAAAAAAAAATTATTTTATTTTTCTTTTGAATAAATCATGTTAAGTTCATATACTGAAATGGAAAGAGAACCAACACTTGAAAATGCTTTGTTCACTTGTTTTTAAATAAAATAATGTCACAAAGATATTTTCATTTTAATTCTTTTCAACCGAATAATCTTTATTTCTCACTGGTCAAATGAACTTATATTCTGTTCTGATAAAAGTTGTCACCACTAGCATTCGTTTAGTATATCAAAGAGGATAACTAAACAAATCGATTTAACTGAAAGAACTATTTTTATTTTAATAAAGTTTAGAAATTAAAAAATTTAATATTTAAATATTTAATTAAATTCAATTTTAAAATTTTAAAATTAGGGTTAATAGATAAAAATTATTTTTCAGATGATTTTTAAATATTTTAATTTTGGCAAAAATAAATTAGGTATGATAAAAAATAAAGTAAATTTCACTTTAAGCATATATTTAATTGAAAATAATACTTTCAAGATAAACTGGAAACGCCACAAAATTAGTAAACTACAAAAATTAGGTAAAAAATTAGAATGATATCTGGAAAATATCAATTCTAAAAATTTTTAACTTTATTTTGAATAACTTGTTTACACATTCAATTTATTTCTGATACACTAATAGAGTATCAAAACTTGATGTCCCACCTGAATTTCAAATGGATTGAGTGTTTTTAACCTCGTGTCGAGATAACAGAACATTTTAGTATGTTTTGAAAAATAATAAAATTAAAATAAAATAAATATCTTTAAAATTTAAATTACATTAAAATTTATTTTATATTAGGTTATTTATAATAAATGTATATATTTTAAATAAAGGACAATTAAAATATACTTTTTAGTACAATAATATGAAATTTCGTTTTTACTACCATAAGAAAAAATCACTCTTCATACAATTAATGTAAGTCTGTTTAAAACTTTTCAAGGATATAATCTTAAATGTCCAGTTATTCGTACACAAAGAACATGTGGATTTTTTCAGTGGTTCCAAAATAAAATCCTTTATTTTAAAAGTCATTTAAGTGATTTTTCTGTACAATCCTTTTTTTTAAACTTATTTCAGTGATTTTTCTTTAAAATCATAGTTACAAATGAAATACTTCCAAGTTGCAGCCTCCATTCATTTCGAGATGGGTAACCACTTTTCACACTTCACATATTTGTCTCATACAATCACAACACAGAGCGACTAACAGCACCGACATAAAAAAAAATCCTCAAAACTAAAACAATCGTTCCTTCAACAATTAAAATTAAATATTTTGATACAATAGCATGAAATTAAGTAACTAATTGAAGTGTTTTTTTTATTTATTATATATAATTGACATGTTTATATTATATTATGAAGTATTACAAGAATTTAAATATGTTTTTAGTCATAAAAATAAATTTGTTTTATAAGAAGATTTATTTATATCTTATCACTTAAAAATTTAAAATTATTAATTTTGACCTTATAAAATGAGTATACTCTAGTTTAGTCTACGTAAAATATTTTCCTTTAATGTTAATCTCACCAAATTTTGAACTTGGTATTTTAGGTCTTAAAGTTATTTTTAAGATAAAAACTTACATTTATATTAAAAAGTTAGAAATTATTTAAAAGTATCAAATTTTGACATTGAAAAAAAAACATTAGTGAATATTGTCTAGTTTAGTAAGACTTTATTAAATATTTTAACATTCAAAGGGATATTTAATTCTAAAATTAATTACTGAAATAATTTAATCTTCACTGTTATTCCAAACATATTCCAATTATGTATGTTTTCAATAAAGTTATTTAAATATAAATGATCATGTAGAGACATGATAAACAAATTTTAATTTTAATTATATATATATATATATATATATATATAATGATATTAAATTCAGATCAAAATCATAATTCTCTAAATTTTATTATTGAAGATTAATTGTATTTTTAATTAGGATTAATTGGAAAAATTGAATGTAATTTATTCACTCCTCATGTTGTTCATTTGTTATACCTACAATTCACCAATACACGCAAAAAAGCTAGATCCAGCTTCATTGTCCTCTCTGGTATCGTTGATTTCGCAGTTTTCTTACGCGTATCTTAGTTGTGATCATGCAATATTTTATATTCAATATTTAATGTAAATTAATATTATAAAACAAAAAATCATCAAAAGAATGTTGATTTGATGCATGGCCAAAAACCAATGACCTCGTATTGAATGTTAAATATAAGGTTGACCATTAAACCAAGGTTGTGATTTGCAACATTTTCTGTCTTGTAGTTGGCCAGTGATGGTTTGCAACTCAGCTATCACGTCAACTCCTAAAAAATTGAAGAATTGAAATTAATGGGAGTTATTATATATCGATACTCACTTTTCTATTTTTCAATTCTATATTCACTTTAAAATTGAAAAAAATATATATTTTATTATAATATAATATTTTATTAAAAAAATACAATTGTAAGGTTGAAGTAATTTATGAATAGTAATGTTAAAATAACTTTTTCCAATTAAGGTGTCCACTTTTCTATTGATCGGTTCAATACGAATTTTTTATGTGAGTTTTATAATAATTTCTATATTGATAAAAGAGATATAGACCTTATGTAAAATTTAAATTTTTAATTCGGTCAAAGAAAATAGACTTTTATAAAATCTATAAAATTTATGTAAAAACTAGTTTTTGGATACAACTTTTGTTAACGGTTATTAATATTATAATAAGTTACTCTTTTATAGCGATGATAGAAAGTGAAATATTTTTAAGGAAAAGAAAAGCTAGTTTTATTGGTTTCTCTTTATAGATAATCACACGTATGTAACAATATATAATATTCAGATAGTTAAATGATTTTAGTTAATATCTACAAAATTTTATTATTATTGACTTAATTGAAAATTAAAAATTATATAAATAAATATTTATAATATAAAGATGATAAAAAAGTACTATATTTATAATATGAAGATAAATTATTTGTCTCACTATTAATTTATATTTACACATTAGGAATTTATAATTACATATGTTAATAAACATTTGATATAATGAGAAATATTGTATAAAAAACGTAAAATGTACATATATCTAAATAAACTAAATAAATTGATAGTTTATTAAATAAATAAAGTTTATTGTATTCTAATGTCTTTCGTATCTTTATCCATCATTGAAAAGATCGATGATTGAACAAATTCAAAATTTGGATTAGTTAATAAAAAGCAAAAATAACAATTAAAGAAATAAATTCTTCGATTGGTATGAAACTATAAATTTAATGTAAATAATTAAAATATATTTTATATTATAATCAAATAGTAATGAAATAAATAATTTATGTTAGGTGTAATGATCCTAGCTATACGTGGAATCGTCACATTTTCGAATGAGCTTAGATAGTTTTATAAATAAAAAAGTCATTAAATCATATTAATTATTAAAGTTATTATGTTTAAAATATAGAACATAAGAAATATATATAATAAGAAACTTACATTTCGATCGTATTTAGTGACCCATTTTTGTTATTTAGCGACCAATTATAATAATTGCTAAAACTTATTTTTTTTGTTAAAAAATGATAAGAAATGATAATTACTGATTATGAGAGATCTATATAAGTTATGGGAATATTAATAATAATGAAGTTTTAAACTAGTTAATAACAATTTAAATTTGCATGCTTGTTAATAAAAGTAAGGTGCTAATAAACGTCTACAAGTCGAGATAAAAGAGAAAATGAAGGCATATTTATTGAAAAGGAAAGAAGAAACTAAAGTCGTAGTTAAAGCTTGAGCTTAAGCAAAGACACAAGACAAAGAAGATGCAAAAGCAAGAGTTGGTGTAAAAGACTTAATTGACAAGATTGCAACTACACTTGATATTGCAAGTATAAGAAGGAACGAGTCTTAAGGATTCAAGTTCTTCTTAAAGAACCTTAGGTTCATATAATAATCAGTGACATTTGTCTCTCCTTGTTTGATGAAGTTTATATCTTCATGAAAATGATTGGTTTTCAAGAACCTTTGATGGAGACCTTGTTATCTGCAGATTGAAAGATGAGGGTGAAAATTGTGATGTAGTGGCTAGATGAAATTAAGCATACAATGAAAGTGGAATTGATTACAATTGACAAAAAAAAATAAATGGAAGAATACAGTAACATTGGAGAAGAATGAAGGTTGTTTGGTGCAATAATGGAGAGTGAATTGGTGGAACAAGGTGCTTGGAAGAGGTTGGGCCAACTTTCTATGGAAAATTATTAGCTAGGCTTCTAAGAGAAGCTAACAAAGATGAAACTCAAGAACCAAATGTGCACAAAAATTTCAATAACAAAACATTAATTCAATAAAGCTTAAAATTTACAACATTATGCATATTTATTTATAGAATGCACTCCCAGTCTAGATTCTAGAGCAAGCTCTCTAACCCTAACTTTTATGACAAACTTATAATCCTAATTTCTATGACAAGCTTCTCAACCCTACCTTGCACCCCAAAACTCTCATAGGATGATGACAAGTGGCACAAGGCGAGAGCTTCTCCCATACCCTAACTTGGACCGCTAATATTATTTATAGACTTTAAAGTCCAACATCTTACACTACATGATCCAAAATACAAGGCCTAAATCTATTCTACTTGGCCTAAATACAAAGCCCAAATTATTTTAAACTATTTTAAATAATTTATACAATTTAGGGGTCTTCTCCTTGACACTCCATGTTCTCCAAAGTGATATCTTCAGGGATGTATTTAGGCCCGAGCAGCTAGTTGGAAGCCCAAACAGGCTCAAATAGGTCAATCTTTTAGAAATTATTTATTCATCTTTTGACTCTTTGTCTTCTTTTTTCTTTAACTACAGTGGTTAGGATGTATTCTATCAACCTTTCTTTCAAATCTTCCAAGAGATCTTTGACATTGTTGGTGTACATGGTACTTTGTGCAATTTGTAATGAAAGAGTATAAATTATCCAAAAAAAATGATTATAACATTGCAAAGTTCCCATACATCAAATATTGCATCATTCCACGATAATTGTTCAATCTCACTATTAACAAACTTCAATTTATCCTTTGAAAACAAAACATATTTCATTCCTCTAATTAGAGTGATGACTTTTTCCAAATAATTGTGGTGTGATAAGAATCATTCTCAAATTCTTGTTGAAATGAAATGAAAGTAAAACTAACTACATAGATTTTGTGGTGTATCCATCTTGATTATTTTATGAAACAAAAAATAAAAGAGAATACAAAAAGGTGGAGGAGAAAAAAACAATGGACGCTTCCTGCATCTCCATGACATCATCCTGCACCTCTATCAAATTTTCAATAACGTTAATACCCTTATAGAAATTACCAAAATGGGTATAAAAATTTTTGAAATAAAATGCATAGTGGTTTGGGCAGTGTGTCGTTGGATCTTCGTAGGGTGATTTTCGATCACCAGCGGTGATTGGTGTGGTATGTTGATTGTTTGGTGACGATAAGTAGGTGGTTGAAAGTTCGTAAATGTGATTTCGTTAGTAGTAAGGTGAGAGTGTGGCGGACCGACGAGTGATCGGCGATTGAGGTAAAAAAAATTTCGTTTTGGTTTGAATACTGGATTGTACAATCCGTTAGATAACCGAATTGTACAATCTGGTATATTTTTTTATTGATTTGTTGCATATCAAAATGTGGAATCCATTATACAAATTGTATACCAGATTGTAATGGTAGGGTTCAATATAGTATACATTTTTGTATACCGGAATGTACCTAATCTGATATATAGTTATGAAAAAATGTATACCGGATTACAGGATCCGGTATATAAAATGTATATCAGATCTTGTAATCTAGTGTGTAATTCGTATACATTTTTCATAAATATATACGGGATTAGGTACATTCCAGTATATGTTTTTCTCTGTCACATGATTTTATTTCCTGAAAACAAAAACAACCCCTTATTGAAACAATGTTAGTGACATAGGTTCAAAATCTCTACGAGGAAGGTGTGGGAACAATGAACCAATCATTTGTGAAGGAGGTGTAGGAAAGCGGAGTCAATGAGAGAGGTGCGGGGACATGTAGAAGAGAATGAAAGAAAAATAGAGTAAAAGGCAAAGTTGGATTGCATATTATACAATAAGGTTAATTTAAACATTTCCAATGTTGTATGGAGTTGTAGGGTGAGATCGCGGAGGTGCATGACGAAGCTGTAAAAAAGAACCTATAACAAAAGAAAAAAAATTAGTACAACGAGTACAGTGGTTAAATCTCATTGTAATACCATATTAGAATCCATTGGTAGTGCACGAAGAAATGAAAAAACAACAAACAGTGAAGGAATAGAAAATAGTCGTATTAGTGCTTGTAAAACTATATATTCATGTACTAGAAAAGAGTAAATAAAAGCTATTTGCTTCACAAAAAATAGAGATAGGCCGATATAAGTGTTGAAGTTTTCTATTCTGTTTTATTTAGTCAAATAAAAATCCTAAAGTTTAGGGTAGTTGACAGATATTTAGGATAAATTTCAGTAAGTTGTTTAGGTAGTTTTTTTATTCCAGTAGTCCATATTTTTCTCATTCAGTTACTATTATGTAAGGCTATTTAAAGTCCATTTTCATATCAAATAAAGGATGAACATTTTTTGCACAGTCTGGTACCAACATCTGGTATCAGAGCGAGGTTAAAGAAATCTGATTACTTGAAGCAGCAGTCTTCGTTTGAACCTGGCAATGGCGTCTGAAGGAAGCAGTAGTGGCTTTGTGCAACCTGCCATTCCCAAACTTGATGGTCATTATGATCACTGGGCTATGTTGATATAGAACTTCCTGAGATCAAAAGAATTTTGGGAACTCATTGAAAATGGCATACCTGAAGAAAAAGAAGGAACAATTTTGACTGAGGCACAATCAAAGGCGATATCAGACTTAAAGCTAAAGGACTTGAAGGCAAAGAACTTCTTTTTCCAAGCAATTGAACGAGTTGTCCTTGAGACAATTCTCAAGAAGGATACTGCTAAGGATATTTGGGATTCCTTAAAAAAAAATATCAACGCACAAGTAGAGTCAAACGTGCTCAACTACAGGCTCTTCGTAAAGAGTTTGAAATTCTTCATATGAAATCTGAAGAAACGGTTGATGATTACTTTGCAAGGACATTGTCCATTGCAAATAGAATGAGGATCTATGGAGAAAAACTAGAAGACATTTCTATCATATAAAAGATTTTACGCTCTATGACGTCCAAATTTGATTATGTAATTTGCTCGATAGAAGAATCAAATGACATCGATATCTTGTCAATAAATGAGATGCAAAGCTCATTATTGATGCATGAACAAAGAATGTCAAGCCTGATGGGAGTCCGGCAGCGGAAGCAATAAGATTCACTTTTATCAGAACAATTTGGAAACACCCTGAATGCAATCAATCAATCCAAACAAAACCAATATGCAGTCTAAAACAGAAGAATAAATCAACACCAATAATTAACGTGGGAAAAACCTCTCAATAGAGATAAAAAAACCCACAGAACGGTAAATACTCCACCAATACCAAAACAAAGGTACAATGAGTCTCACAAAATTAATCACAGAGCATATCAATACAACTCTTCCTAATCCTCAAAATGGTCACCAACAATGGCCCAAAAATATCAGCAAATTGAAATTAATAAGAAAGAGTTGAAGAATCTCATCACCTAAAAAATAGACAATGTTCATGAATTTTCTGGAAACAAAATACAACTCCGATCTCAAATCCGACCATCCAAAACAATGAACTGCGTGTGATAAAAACTCCAGTAAAAATTTTAGACCAATTGGAGAAGATTTCACCGTTGGATTTCCAAAACAACCAAGATTGACGGTAACAGGAACTTGCTGTGGATAACAACTCTTCACAAAATTCCTGAAAATTCTACAGACCTCCAGTGGACAATCACACCGTCCAAATTCAAGAAATATGAGTGAGAAATCTACAATAAAAATTGCAGCTCGATCAGACAAGGTTTCACTGTTGGATCTTCAAAACAACCAACACAGGTTGCTATAGGAAGTAGTTGCGAATTACCTCTCTCTCTTTTCTTCAAAGTGGTTGCTCACACACTTCTCCACACACCAAAACTCTCACGGTTGCACACACACAGTTGCACACACTCAGGGTTAGCCATTTACCCTAATTATAATGATGCATTATATTGGGTTTGTCATGTGTCATAGACACACCAAAACGTAATGGGTTTAAGCCTCACAAGGAGAAAAACAACCCAACAAATCTCCCCCTTCTCGACTAGGTTGAGGCCCTCACAAATCCAACCTAATTTTCACATGTTTCATGCTCTTTCTAGGAAATGTCTTTTTCATCATATCAACATTGTTATCATTAAAATGAGCCAAATTACCTCTCTCTGACTTCCTTGAAGGTAAGTGACTCTTGAAAGACATTCTAGTTTGCTTTCCACCAAAGCAATGAGAACTTTTCTGCAAATGTGCCTTTCCAACCGCAGACAATACATTCTTTCTAACTAAAACAGACTTTCCTTTCTCACTCATATGACATAACCTCTTATGCCACAAGTCAGTTCCATTAACAAACTCAGCTGCATGAACAACATCTTTTACAATTTTAGCCTGAGTTATGTAAAGTGTAGAGTGCTTAGTACCTCTACCCACAACCATGGAACCCTTAGTGAGCTTCAAACTATCACCTGCAAATGAGTTGTTATAGTTTTCATCACACAACTTACCAACAGAAAGTAAGTTTAACCAGACATCAGGAACATGCTTCAAAACTAATCTCGAGCCATTGGACATCTCCAAGCAAACCTGTCCAACACCAATGCATCTTGCTACACCTCCATGTGTCATTTTCACACAGCCAAAATCACCAGGAGTATAAGAAGTAAACAAATCTCTCCTGTATGTGATATGAAAAGAAGCACCGCTATCAATCACCCAATTGGTTGAGATATCAATAAGATTCACAGACTCAAACTCATGAACTAAAAGAAAATCAACAGAAGTTGCATTGATCCTGTCTTCATCATCACTGCTATCTTTACTACCCTTGTCACTGCTATCCTTCTCACTCCTATTTTTCAATTTTCAACAATATTTCTTTATGTGCCCCTTCTTATGACAATAATTACACTCAACATCTTTGTATCTGTCTTTAGAGTTGCTCCTACTTTGATCTCTTTCTGGAGCACGACTGTTGCTTCTCCCCCTATACTTAAAAACCAAAATATCTGAATTAGGTGATGTACCCAATTACTTTCTTCTCATTTCTTCATTCAAAACACTACTCTTGGCAGGTCCATAGAGATGACATCATTAGGAGCAGAATTAGACAATGAAGTTCTAAGAATTTCCCATGAATCTAGTAAGGAGCCAAGAAGCAATAGTCCTTGAATTTCTTCATCAAACTTGATACCCATAACAGATAACTGATTCATAATTCCCTGGAAGTTGTTTAAGTGATCTGTCATTGATGTCCCATCAATATATTTTAAAGCTAACAATTGCTTTATTAAAAAAATCTTGTTATTCTCAGCTTTTCTAGCATATAATTGTTCAAGCGTAATCCACAAAGCCCGAGCATCTGTCTCCCCAATAATATGGTTCAACACATTATCATCAATCCGCATTCTAATATATCCACAAACATGTCTATTCAAGAGATTTCATTCTTCATCACTTATATTACTAGGCTTCTCATCACCAAAAACAGGTTTATAAAAATTTTTCACATAAAGCAAATCTTCCATTTTTGCCATCCAAATATTGTAATTGGAGCCATTCAGAGTAACCATTCTACTAGTGTTAGTTTCCATTGTTCACCAAACCACAAGCCCAAAACCGATTAGCTCTGATGCTAGTTGATGGGAGTCCGGCAGCGGAAGCAATAAGATTCACTTTTATCAGAACAGTTTGGAAACACCCTGAATGCAATCAATCAATCCAAACAAAACCAATATGCAGTAAAAAACAGAAGAATAAATCAACACCAATAATTAACGTGGGAAAAACCTCTCAATAAAGATAAAAAAACCCACAGAACGGTAAATACTTCACTAATACCAAAACAAAGGTACAATGAGTCTCACAAAATTAATCACAGAGCATATCAATACAACTCTTCCTAATTCTCAAACGGTCACCAACAATGGCCCAAAAATATCAACAAATTGAAATTAATAAGAAAAAGTTCAAGAATCTCGTCACCAGGAAAATAGACAACGTTCACGAATTTTCTAGAAACAAACTACAACTCCAATCTCAAATTCGATCGTCCAAAACAATGAACTGTGAGTGATAACAACTTCAGTAAAAATTTCAGACCAATTGGAGAAGATTTCACCGTTGGATTTCCAAAACAACCAAGACTGACGGTAACAGGAACTTGCTGCGGACAACAACTCTTAACAAAATTTTTGACAATTCTACTGACCTCCAGTAGACAATCACACCGTCCAAATTGAAAAATATGAGTGAGGAATCTTCAGTAAAAATTGAAGCTCAATCAAACAAGGTTTCACCGTTGGATCTTCAAAACAACCAACACAGGTTGCTATAGGAAGTAGTTGCGAATTACCTCTCTCTCTCTTCTTCAAAGCGGTTGCTCACACACTTCTCCCCACACCAAAACTCTCACAGTTGCACACACAGTTGCACACACTCAGAGTTAGCCATTTATCCTAATTATAATAATGCATTATATTGGGCCTGTCATGTGTCATAGACACATCAAAACATAATGGGTTTGGGCCTCACAAGGAGAGAAACAACTCAACAAAGCCACTGTGAGGAAGAACAAGCACTTCAAGTCAATTATGCTTCTGGATCATCCTATAACAGAGGTTGTGGTCGAGGAAACTTTAGAGGAAGAGGAAGTGGACGTGGACGTGAAAGTTTTGACAAGACTTCCATTGAATGCTTCAACTGTCATAAAATGGGTCACTTTCAATGGAAGTGTCCAGACAATACAGAAAGAAAAGCAAATTTTGCAGAAGCTGATGAAGAAGTACTGTTGATTGCTTATGTGGATAATAGCAAACTGAAAACTCTGAAGTGTGGTACTTGGACTCAGGGATGCTGTAACCACATGACAGGAAATAAATGCCTTTTCTCAAATCTAAATGAGAACTTCAGAGAGAATGTGAAGCTTGGAAACAACTCTAGCATCAGAGTCATGGGAAAAGGGAATGTTCAGGTACTGATGAACAGGAAGAAAGAAAACATTGGTGATGTCTTTTATGTACCTGAGTTAAAAAGCAATTTAATTAGTATTGGCCAATTGCAAGAAGCTGACTATGCTATTGTGATTCAAAAGGGAAGTTGTCATATTTATGACTCTGAGAAGGAATTAATTGTAGAAGTGAAGATGTCAGGAAATGGAATGTTTCCATTACTAAATGAAGTCGTCAAAGATCAACCTTATCTAAAATCTACTATCTAAGACCCATCATGGTTGTGGCACTACAGGTACAGATATTTGAATTTCAAGGGCCTGGAAACTCTTCAGATAAAGAACATGGTAAAAGGCCTTCCTCCAATACAAGCTCCCTCTCAAATTTGTGAAGAATGCGTCATTGCAAAACAACATCGAGACTCATTTTCTAAGACGAGCAATTGGAGAGCAAATCAGATCCTTAAATTGATACATTTAGATTTGTGTGGCCCTATGAATCCAGCCTCCAATAGCAACAAAAGGTATTTTGTTACCTTTATTGATGATTACAGCAGGAAAACATGGGTGTATTTGTGGCAGAAGAGTCATAAGCTATTGAACAAATTGTTCAAGACAAAAGTTGAGAAAGAGACTCGCCTAAGTATTCAGGACTTAAGAACTAATCGTGGAGGAGAATACTCATCAGCTGAATTTGATAACTTGTGCGAGATTGGTGGAATACAGAGGCAACTTACTGCAGCCTACACACCACAACAAAATGGTGTAGTATAGCGGAAAAATAGGACAATTATGAACATGGTGAGAAGCTTGTTATCAAATAAGAAGATGTCAAAGACGTTTTGACCTGAATCTGTAGATTGGAGTGTGCACATTCTTAATAGGAGTCCTACCTTGGCTGTGAAGAATATAACTCCAGAAGAAGCTTGGTCTGGTCTAAAACCAGCAGTGGATCACTTCAGGATATTTGGTTGTGTGGCCTATATGCATGTTCCTGATACAAAAAGGAGAAAGCTTGACCCTATGGGAGAGAAATCCATATTGCTCGGAGTAAGTGAGGAATTAAAAGCTTATCGCCTATACAGTCCTACAACTAAGAAGATTCATATATCTAGGGACGTGGTGTTTAATGAGAATAACAATTAGAATTGGGAATGTAAGGACAAAGAAGAAAGAATAACTCTAGATTTTGATGACAAAGAAGAAAGTGAGGACGGACGGAGACAATGTACCAAATGATGTGGCTGAAACAAATCAAGATGATGATGAGAGTGAGGAAGCAGAAACATCATTGGTGAATAACACAACATACAAGAAGATCACCAATTTGGATGTTTGATTACACAAGTGGGGAAGAGATATCAGATGATAATATTGCTGCTCATCATGCCTTGTTTGCAGAAAACAATCCCATTACATTTGAAGAGGCAATTAAGAGTGCAAAGTGGAGGAAAGCTATGGATACAAAAATTGAAGTAATTGAAAGAAATAACACGTGGGAGTTGGTTGTGTTGCCAGAAGGGGAAAAAAAGTTGGTGTAAAATGGATCTACAAAACAAAATTGAATGAAAAGGGAGAAGTAGAGAAATTTAAGGCTCGTTTAGTGGCTGAGGGGTACACTCAAGAATATGGAGTTGATTATTCAGAGGTATATGCTTCAGTCACAAAGCATGATACAATTAGAATGGCCATCTCATTGGCTGCCACAAATGAATGGACCATCTTCCAACTTGATGTTAAATCTGCATTCCTACATGGAAAACTTGAAAAACAAGTGTTCATTGATCAGCCACTAGGATATGAGAAAGAGAAAGCAAGAATATGGTTTACAGATTGAAAAAAGCACTGTACGGATTAAAACAAGCTCCTCGAGCTTGGTACAATCGCATTGATACCCACTTTGTCAATTCTGGATTTCACAAGTGTCCTTATGAGCACACACTTTATATCAAAACTAGAAATACAGGTAATATTTTGATAGATGGATGAATGCAATTCAGTTTTGATTCCCATGGTTCCAGGAAGTAAACTCTCAAAGGATGTTGATGGAGTAAGAATAGACAAGACCTATTATAGACAAATGGTTGGTAGCTTGATGTATCTTTCAGCTACAAGACCAGACATGATGTATTCTATCAGTCTCATAAATAGGTTCGTGGAAACTCCAACTGAACTTCATCAGCAAGCAGTAAGAAAGATATTTCGTTATTTTAAGGGTACAATTGATTATGGATTGTTTTATAAGAAAGGAAAAAGCCAAGAGCTGGTTGGTTTTTGCGATAGTGATTACCCTGGAGACTTAAATGACAGGAGAAATACATCTGGATATGTATTTTCTCAAGAAATCAACCTGTGGTTACTTTAGAAGTAGAGTTTATTGTTGCTGCATCTTGTGCATGCCAAGGTATTTGGTTGAGAAGAGTTCTAGAAGAAGTGAAGTACTCTCAGCAAGGACCAATTATGTTATTTTGTGACAACAATTTAGCAATAAAATTGTCAAAGAATTCTGTCTTACATGGAAAAAGCAAGCATATCGATACAAGATTTCACTTCCTTCTTGATCTCACTAAAGATGGTACTGTCCAGCTAGTCTACTGCAAAAGTGAAGAACAAATAGCAGACATATTGACCAAACCTTTGAAGGCTGAAACATTCTTAAAGTTGATAGCTCTACTGGGAATGCGTTCAAGTGTAAACTGACTGCTCTTTAGCATTCAGTTTAAGGGAGAGTGTTGAAGTTTTCTATTACATTTTATTTAGTCAAATAAAAATCTTAAAGTTTAGGGTGGTTGACGGATATTTAGAATAAATTTCAGTAAGTTGTTTAGGTAATTTTTTTATTCCAGTAGTCCATATTTTTCTCATTCAGTTGTTGTTATGTAAGGTTATTTAAAGCCCATTTTCTTTGCACAGTCTGGTACCAATAATAAACTCAACAGAAAGAAAAAAAATCAATAAAAAGAATCCATGTAAAGAAAAAACTTAACATAATTAATTAAATATAAAAAATTTGAACAAAAATATAAGATTTTGATTTTGATACTCTTTAACAGTTGATTTTATATAAGTAAAAACAATAACAAAAGGAAAAAAAATTAATATAATTTGTTTAATAAGTATTACTAAAGGCAATACTTTTGCTCTAGTCTTGTTTACTCAACTTTTAAAATATAGGTTTATTTGATAAAACTGTAGTCCATAAGATAACCTTTAATTAATAACTTCCGATAAGCTACTTTATGAAACTAGAAGTATTTGTTAAAGTAATTAGTAAATATAAAATGACATGAAATGCTATAATTACATGAGATTTATTACCTAAATAAAGTTTTATTTTTTAGAAAATATTTTTATATAATTATAATTATTTTTTTCAAATAATTAAGTTTTCATTAAAATTTTAGTACTTTCATCTTTTATATGCATTTTTATTTAAATAAGTTATTTTATTTAAATGAGTTTAATCTAATAAGTATTAATCAAAATAAAAGTTTTATTTATTTTTTTCAGAAATTTAAAGTTTTTGATTCTTAATTTAGAATATATTGAATTTTCTTTACAACTTTTATTGTGTATCATGCATAAAAATTAAAAAACAAAAAACAAAAAATACTAATTAGAATAAGTACAACAATTAATTATGTTTATAAGATTGAAATAAGTATTAATAGATAAAATGAAACTAAAAATAAAATATGTTTTAAAATATAAAATTATAATAACAAAATTAAATAAATTACAAACTAGTTAAATTAACTTACATAAAAAATACTATAAAATACCTAATAAATACTTTCATCTTAGTCAAACTAAGTTATAAATTAATCAAAATTAATAAACAACTTATTCGTCTATCAAATACCGTCAAAGTCTCTAATTATTTTAAGTATTATGATGCGTTAGTAACTGTATTCATGCACATTTTATAGTACCCCGAATAATAATTTTAAGTGTTATGGTGCATGTGTCACAGCACATACAACATTGTAGAACCCTTTTAAAATTAAACAATTTGTATTCTAGCATTAATATATCACCCACCCCTTTGTTAATAAAAGAATATGCTATAATGTCTATTAAAATCATGCCTTAAAATCTGTCATTAAGTCTTAGTATTAATGTCTTAATGAATGAGAAAGTAGCATTAGTATCACTTTAAGATGAAATATTAACAATGAATCAAAATCATTTAATTTTGAAAATTGAAAAATTAAATATGCAATCAAAGTTACATATCCACAAAAATTATAAGAATTTTTTTACCACATTAGAACATAAAATGTTGAAAACATTAGGATTAAGTGTCTAATTAAACCTTAAACATAAGAAAAGCTTGAATAGTGAAGAGGGTAGATTTTGTAATAATGGGTGAGATTGAAAGAGAAGAAAGAAAGAGAAATGAAGGAAGCAAAGAACCCCTGATCTCCATTTTTGACCCCAACATCAAGAAAAAAAACCCTAGTCCTCACGCCCCTTTCACACACAGAAATCGTGAGAGAGAGAGAGAACAAAGCACTTGCAATTTTCACTTTTTGGTGCACATGATTAAAGATGCTCAAGATCCTCACTGACCCATTAACCCCAGCAATCTGAAACCCCAGAATTTGGGCACACCCACTTCCCAAAATCCTTCCTTTGGGAACTCACCCATATGCTCCAACACCATTTTCACTACTACCAGTGATTACTATTAATGGGTGTTGAGAAGAAATGGCTCTTCACCCTCTTCACTGCAGCATTCCTCTCCCTCACCATTCTCATGTTCTCTTCCTTCTCCTGCTTCAACTCCTCCATGCCCTTTCCCTCCATTGTCCACCATGGTCCTCACCACCCTCCTGCTTTTGCCTACTTCATATCCGGTGGCAGCAGGGACGGTGACCGGATCTTCCGTTTGCTGCTGGCAGTGTATCACCCCAGGAACCGCTACCTGCTCCACCTTGGGATGGATGCCAGGGATGAGGAGAGACAGAGGCTGGGCACCGCTGCTATGTCGGTGCCGGCGATTCGGGCCTTCCGGAACGTGGATGTGGTGGGAAAGGCTGACTATGTGACCTACTTGGGGTCATCCAATGTGGCTGTCACTCTCAGGGCTGCTTCTGTGATGATGAAACTTGATGGGGGGTGGGACTGGTTTGTGACTTTGAGTGCGCGGGATTATCCCCTTGTCACCCAGGATGGTAATGCCAATACGGTAATTTCTGTTTTTGGATCATGGGTTTGTTTGCACTGTGAAATTGTTTGTTTTGGGGACTGAACTGTTGTGACTGTTCTTGTCTGTTTGTGGCATGATGATGCTGATCATTGGAAAGTTTGAGTGAAATGCTTGCTATAATGTGTTGTTATATAACCCTGCATCCAAGAAAGGGGAAAGAAGTTTGGAGAGGAGTGTGGAGGTAGAGGTAGTAGTAGACATGTGTTCAAGGCTGGATCGGGGATATGGGGTTCAGGGGTGTTTGGAGTGGTGGATATGGAATGAGCCTCTTCTTAGAGATCTGTAACATAATTTGAGGTTGCTAGAAATTTGTAAAACACTTCCCTCCGTACACCAAATGAACTCAGCTGACCAATTTAACTGAGCTGAAGTTCTTGGTGTGGTTTGAATTCGCTTTACTTGGGAATGATTTTAGGTTATTTTATGCTTGTGAAGTCGATTTTTTTATTTTTTTTTACCTTTTTTGTTGTTCATCTTGTTTGATATATCCACAACAGTTGAATGCTTTTGACTGGCATGTTTGACGAAATGCTCTCATATTTTATATTTATTGGTAGATGAAGAGATTGGTTGTGAGCTGAATATGTTATGTGTTCCATAAACTCTTAATATCTGTTTCTTGTTGCTTTAATCTCACAAGCAAGAAAGTCATAGCTTACAATTGTATGGTAGTTTATGTTTATTCTTAATTTGTTCATGATTTGACATTGAAACATTAATCTTTGTCATAGTGACTTAAAAAATAGAGGAATAGAGGGGAGAGGGTTTTCTAATTTGAGTGATATATCTAGGCTTCCCTACAAAGTGTAACCCACAGTATAACTCTAAGGTTGTCATGCAAATCATGAATATGGGTAACAAAAGACTTGAAAGAGTCCAAAACAATCAAAGAAAGAGGTCAAGACATAAGACCAATAGGTCAATGAGTTCAAGAGGAAGTAAATAATGGATACTATCAAATGGGATCTTACTAGTTGTTGAGTTATTAATAAAACTACTATAGGCAAACTCAGCAGTATGCATTACTAGATAACAATCACATATTATCCTCTCAGCAAGACAAGACAACCAAGTAGATCACATAGACCACAGTTAACAACCTTAGTTTGACTAGCAATAAGTGGTTACCAAACAAAAGAGTATTTCATCAGTTGCCACACAAATTCCCTTGGATTTTCCAGAAATAACTCAAACTTATCCCTCTTACATGATATAAAATGGCAATCCATGAAGACACCCAATATCTGAAGAGCAACTTTCAATATAAGATGTTGATGAAACATAGACACAAACATGAACCCTGGATGCAACACAAAACAGACTTGGACACGGAACCTGGATGCAAAACAAAACAGTCACCCAAAGCTAAACTGAGACTAATTAGAGAAACCTAAGTCTACTTTGTGCCTGTTCTATAAGCTTTAGGAGCAACCCACCAATAGGTAAAACTAGAAGAGCTGAAAACCCAACTGTGGTCATTAACGCACAAACTTCTAAGGTCTGTTTGTTTCTAATGATGGATTTGCATGGATGGGAAAGGGGAAGCACGAATAACGAAAAGTAGAAAGGTGAGAAAACAAAAAAACGAAATGAAATTCCCATGTCCCACTTTTTTCACATACATGCCAAGATTTGTGAGGAAACTTATATATTGATTAGAAATGAAAATGTAATCGATTATACATAAGTATAATAAACATTTATCAATTACGTCATACATATATAATCAATTATCAATTGTTTTCATGCAATTAATTATTATTAATACTTTATAAATATTTATATTTTATTATAATAAAGTGAATAATTATAATAAAAATATTAAAATGATAATATTTTATTAATTTATATATATTGAAGTTTGGTATTTATAAAATAAGTTATTTTAATATTGATATCCTAAATATAATTTCTTTATTTAAGAATTTTATAATAATTTTTTTAATATTATTATTCTAAAATATAATTTTTTATTTAGTAAGATTTTATGATTTTATTTTAATTAAAATATATTTCAATTTAATCTATATTTTTAAAAATTATTCTTACATCAAATTATTTTTAATTCATCTTTCAGTTTTAACTCACTCATTCATTATATTACCAAATTAATTTAATTTTTTATTCTATCACATTAATCAAATTCATTACAAACTTTACACTCATTTCTCTTCCCTTCCCCTCAATCAAAACAACATCACTTTTCATTACTCTCCAATCCAAACAAAGTCCTAAAATGTGTGTAACACAATAGAGACAGTAGAACAGTGACGAGCATAAGAGAAGAGGCATGGCTGCATGAAAACAGTGAGTTGGAGAGGGAAAGAAAAAGAAGGAAGAAATAACTGAGAAGTTGTTCAGAGAAACAAAGATGAATTGCGAGAGTGAAAAGATGTTTGTGAATATCTTGGAAGATTTTGCTGTACCAAGTAAAACTATATTTTATTAGTTTTATATGCTTTTTTTTTCTTAGATTGAAAATTTTGTTAGCAGTTGTGTCTATTTTCTTGTCCAGACTTATAGAAGTGTTAGTTAGGTGTGGTCAGGTGCTAGGCATATCTCAGTTGTCTTGAGCGTGTTCAAGCCAATAGAAAATACTTTTTTTCAGACACGGGAATGGAGTGTTTGATGTGCCGTTCAGAGTTAGTGCTCATGCTAAAGACTTACTACGCAGGAATGTAAGGAGCAATCTTAGAAAACCTAGCAACAACAAAACAACCATGAGCAAATCAAGCATTTTACCAGTATGTGGAAGTAAAAAACTAAACATGTTTTCAAACCTCCCCAAGGCTACGAGGAATTGAAGGGGTAGTGTACAGTTCAATATGAAGAATATATGGGATAGTTTACAGTCCAATGTTCATGGTGAACAATGCTACCTTCAAAACTTACCAGTGGTCATTAATCCACTCTTTTTCTCGCATCTCTCCATAGAATCTGTTGCAAAAATATTGTTATTATTGTTCTTCATTTAGCTACGAGATTTTAGCCATCACCAACTCATCTTGGTGTTTCTTGCCATTTTTCTGACCGTTCAATCACTGCCAGCATTTTTAATGAGTTCAGGACTTTATATTGACATTCCTCTTATTTATCTGTTCAGCTAGCCTCTCTCTTTCCTGGTGGTTATTGATACCTTCTGTACTGATGAAAGCCATCTGAAATTTGCTTCTGCATTACTAATACCCTTGATTTGTAGTCTTTTGCCGTATACACCAACAATCACATCTGATCCGTACCTTTGAAATTCAGTAGCTAAACCTTTTTGGCAGACAATGTGACTTATGTCAGTGTCTAAGTATATACATCACTCTCGTGTTTCCTGTAGTGAAGAGTGGACCTCTTTCTCCTCCCTCTGAATAATTTTAGCATTCACCAGTTTCTTTCTTTTTATCCAAATAATTGTTTGTTTTCTCCATTTCACGGAGCATCCTTTGCAACCATCACAAATCTTCAGCTATAATCCTCAACAATACATAACAGAATACCAACCTCAGCCCACTCACTCTTATGCTTAACACTGTTTGCCTTCCCAAATTTTCTCTCCTCTAAATGTGTTGGGTCCTGTAGGATTTTTTTCCTCACTTTACCATCCACTCTGCTAGTTTGGGCTCATCATTCCTAATAATCAGGGATCTAACAAAATATTGGCACAGAAGTTTTTGATAAAATGCTGATGTCCTACTATTGATGTCCTACTCTTTCAGCCCTGCCCCCACATCAAGGGTGGGGGAATCTGAGAGCCTCTTTAGGTTAGACTTCAGGTTATGATTACCCGCCTGTTTGGCAAGTGCTGCACTCTATTCTTTACTGGTTATATTTTTTATCTGGCCTGGCATAACCCTGTTTGTAAACAAACTTTGATGTACAGCAGATGCAAAAATATGTACTGGTTTTGTTTGTATGTTATTGTTCCGAATCAAGACCATTTACTGTCATTAATTATTTTATCTTACAGATCAATAAATGCTGTATGTGACTGTAGTATTCTTAACTTTATTCACTGAATACTGCTATGCTGCTTCTTTTTAAGGATAACTCATTGTTGATATTCTCGGTTATGAATATATCTTTCTGTCTGCAGAATTTCCAACTTTCTAATCCATACTCTTTTGTCTGTATCAGATCTGTCCCACGTTTTCTCTTCTGTTCAGAGGGACCTCAACTTCATTGATCACACGAGTGATCTTGGATGGAAAGAGTAATGAAAACTACTGATAATTTTAGCTTTTTCATTGTGATACCGCGGTACTTCTACATTTTTGGCTCTAGATCATACATTTATGTATTTTTTTACCCATGCAGAAAAGACAGATTCCAGCCTATTGTAGTTGACCCAGGACTATATTTAGCCAGGAGAAGTCAAATTTTTCATGCCACACAGAAGCGGGATACGCCTGATGCATTCAACCTTTTCACAGGCAAATCTATTCTTTCATCCACTGTCTAAGCAAACTCAATCTATGACTTCGACAAATGAATGTTGAATGCTTTCCTTTCCTAGCAGGTTCCCCATGGGTCATCTTGAGCCGATCCTTCTTGGAGTTTTGCATCTTTGGGTGGGATAATTTACCTCGAACACTATTGATGTATTTTACAAACGTCAAGTTATCCCAAGAAGGTTATTTTCACTCAGTCATTTGCAATGCACCGGAATTCAAGAACACAACAGTAAATTCTGACTTAAGATATATGATCTGGGACAATCCCCCAAAGATGGAGCCGCTCTTCCTTAATGTATCTCTCTATGACCAGATGGCAGAAAGTGGTGCTGCTTTTGCTAGACAGTTTGAAGCAGGTGACCCAGTTTTGGACATGATTGACAGAAAGATACTTAAGCGTAGGCGTAATCAAGCTGTGCCAGGGGCATGGTGCTCGGGCCGGAGGAGCTGGTGGGTGGATCCATGCTCACAATGGGGTGAGGATGTCAATATTCTGAAGCCAGGTCCTCAGGCTAAGAAGCTCGAGGATTCTGTTTCGAGCCTTCTTGATGACTTGAGCTCACACACGAATCAGTGTCTAATTGCCAGTGAAGAGACACAAGACTAGAAATATCTATGGAAAGGCGTGCATTGTTGTTGTGCACCTCGATTCATTGACCAGTTGAAGCTGCTATTATTTCGGGGCACATTCTTTGGTCACCAATGTAATTCAATTTTTGGGGAGGGGGTTGATGGGACTCTCGTGGCGGTTATTGGGAGTCTATTAGAGAGTTGGAGCGGGGAAGGGAGTATGTTTGAGCTTTGGGGGGTTGATATTTCCAGTGGATCCTCTGATATCTTTAACTCCATTTGATTCATAATGTGAGCTTTGGCCCCTGCTTCCAATATTATCTTGTTGTATGTACTGTATGTTTCTTTCACCCTCTTAGGGATTTTAGACTCTTAGAACAGAAAGTTCATTCTTTATAAGATATGATTGTCATTTTCCAAGCCCTCGCTCTTTTCCCTTGCACCACTTTATATTTTGGATACATTTGTTTTGGACCACGGATAATGTGAAAGAAATACTTTTATGAATATGGAGAGAGAACACATATTCTGCGAACAACTCACCTCAAAATACTCGAGGTCCAGTGAATATGTATTGAACTGTTGCTATTATGTTGAATCTTCATTTCTAGATGTTGATCAAATTTCGAAATGTGACATAATTTTTGTCCATGTTCTTTGATTCTGAGTCCCGTTGTGTTGCTAAATTTTAGTTCTGATACCAGATGTAAGGGAATGTCTATTACCCTCACATGTCTATTACTCACCCAAATTCATGATAATCAGAAGTTAAGGAGAGTGACTTTTGTCTGGATGTGGAACCATGCAATATATTATTGTCAAAGGCCAAAAAATATCTTTAATACGACCCCAACTTACATGATAGGACTAATTAAGTGAAATAGTCACAATTTAAGAACTAATACAGCTTTTAAAGCATGTCGCATTATTGTAACAAAAAGGTTTTATCTTAAGTAGTATCTATACATTATTTATCAGAAAATTATGATTACCCAACTAATATAAATCCCTTTTTTAAAAATTAAAAGATAAAGTTTCTGAGTGTTTTTGTTGCCTTGTCGTATTGACGCTAGAGACTAAAAATTAGCATTGATGAAATTATTGAAGTCTCTGAAAAGTACAGGGTAATAATTGGTATACGAACTACAATGTATACAGTATGGGCGATCACTGACAGACCAAACGATGTGGGTTGGTAAAAAATATCATAATAACAGTACTTCACCTGATAAAGCCTCAAAGAACCAACCAAACAAGGCTTGGCTTACTCGATTAGAAATGTGTGGTGGGCATACTCAACCTCCTCATCAAATGTAACTTGAAACAGGTTTTGATACGCGACTCTAAAAATTGATAGACTGATGAAACAGACTGAAACACTCTGTGAGATCAATGCATGTCACACTGCTTGTGATTGTAGAATAAAAAACTCGTTCATTCAGTAGGGTGATTGAATTTGTGTATGGTAAAGCAAACAAAATTTTGGAACTGTGGTATATGGATAAACCAGGACTAGCTAGAGAAGTGTCTGTGTTGGCATTGTTAACCGAGTAATCTAGGAAGTATATGGAGATAGTTTTACATGGAATGGAGTACTTAAACTCTACCAGGCGCCACTGGTGGTTGCTGCTTTTTGTTGGTCAATTCAGATTAACTATACATAACTCTATCTGTTTCAATTTCATTTGATGAAATACTTACAAACTTATTTTATCTGGGCTCAAGGCTCCCCATAAAGCAGGTTCATATGATCAATTTGGTCTTCACATTGCATCTTGATCAATTCTAGATCTAGTCTTAAGAGTTATGAAATTTCATTTCAATCTATGCAGATCCCAATCTCGTCACTCTGATCATTTCTTAAATAAACTACATTGTCCGAAACCAGTTGGCAACTAATCATAACTACAAACAACAAAGTCTCTTTGCCACTCACGCAGATTTAACTTTTGTAAATACTAATAAAATTACTCAATTTATACTATAACAGAAGCTCCATTTCATGAATTTCATATCTGCAGTAACAGAAGCACATTCAATTCATGCCCAGTTCCATTTCATAATAGATCAAATGCAAATGAATTTCCCTAAAACTCCGTCTATTTTGCAAGGAAGCAGACAAAAGAACGCGGGTCCCCTCTGTGTCTTTGTTCATTATACCATTTAGTTAGTTCCTGAATCTATATCATTATGTAATCAAACACACCACCTTATGATAATTCTTTAACTAAAAGTACATTCTCTAAAACCATTTGGAAACTAATCGTACTTATAAACAACAAAATTGCATTTGGCTCTTACTCAGGTATGAAACTTCACAGAGATTAACAACAGTATGTTCTTTATGGCAACAAGCACAATGAACATGCAAATTAATTCACTGCTATATCGTAACATCAGCTCATCCAATTCAATTCATGTCTAAGTTCCATTTCATGCAGCGCCAGTATACTTTTCTACTCCAAATAAGCTCACCAAGATCAATGTAACAAAAAAGCAAGAAAACGTAACGAAAGAACAATACTGCTATATCTAAAATGTCAAGAACAAAGCACAGCTAATGAAAAACAGAAAAATGGTAATGGCGCGCAGAATTTCCCTCACCGTGGCGGTTGTCATCATCAAACTCGGGAGAATGAGAAGACACTTCATCTTCATCATAATCCGAAACCCGATACGTGTCATGCTTTGCATGGTGCTGTCGTTTCCCATGGTGAACGGAAAGAACGTGTTGAACTCCATGGACCACGAGGCAGTCACCGCGAAACATGTCGGGAAAAACCACCTGCACCCCATTGAGCAACAAAGTGTGAGTCTTGGACTTGGTGACATTGAGAGCGAACCCTTTCTCGTAGGTCCCAATCAAGGTTCTGTCCCTCAGTTCTGCAAGTTCGTGCCAGAAGATCTTGCAGGGGACGAGGTGGTGGCGGAGAAGCGCCGAGAGGTGGGTGAGGTTGTTCCCGGCGTGAGTGAGCGCCTCGTCAAGTGGGGCGAAGAGGGTGAGTTCACGGCGGGTGCAGGCGGAGGGAAACTGGAGGTCGAGGAGGAAGGCGACGAGGGAGAAGCGGTGGGAACGGAGGAGGCGGGCGGCGTGGGAGAGGGAGTTGTGGGGAGAAGGGGTGCAGGTGGAGGGAGGGTTTGGTTTTGGAGAGGGGGCGGGGGGTGGGAGGTGGAAGTGGGGGTTGAAGAAGTTGGTGGTGGGGAAGATGGTGAGGTTGGGGTGGTGGAAGATGGGAGAGGGGGTGAGGGTGACGTTGTTGATGGAGATGGTGGTGGTGGGGGTGGCGGTGGTGATGGTGAGGGAGTGGTTGGGGAGGAGGGTGGGGATGCTGGCGCCGAAGGGGAGGGAGGTGAGGCTGTGGAGGGAGAAGGCGTGGGGGAGGAGGTGGTAGCGGAGGAGGGAGAGGGGGAGCTGATGGGGGAGGCGTTCGAAGGCGGCGTCGGTGGGGGCGAAGATGGTGAGGGAGTGGTGGGCTGGGAGGGTTTGGGCGGCTAGTTCGAGGTGCAGGGCCATCCACTGGAAGCCGGAGGAGGAGAGGATCTCGACGGCGTCGAGGAGGGTGGCGGAGGCGGCGGAGGAGAGAGGGAGAAGAAGAAGGATGAGAGAGAGAGTGAGGAGGGAGGTGGTGGTGGTGGAAGCCATTGCTCCTTACTGAAGGAATCGTAAGGCAAGAAAGGAAAGATTAGTTTTGTTTTTGGCGGGAAATGTCGTTAGATATGTGAGAGATTCAGATTTAGTTGGGACCGTTTTTTTCTTTCTTCCTACACCCCTTAATTTCAATATGCATCTCACTATGAGATGACCAATTTGAAATTTAAAAATTTATAGGGTGCATATTAAAATTATGGTGGGTGTATTAAGAAATGGCCACATTAATTGGGACTAAATGGGTCAAGTTATGTTTTCCAGCTTACCCCAAAATTTTCAAAATGTCCACTGTGCCCCTTACTCATGTAGGATGCACAACATTCCTCATATATCCACACTCCACTCTGACCATTCATTATGTAATATTATAATGTTCAATTTTAGTGATTTTTCTTGAAATCTTGTTTAAAATGTATCATTTTACAACATTTTATTTATTTTACTACTCAATGAAATTTTTTTATCAAAATATTTTTTATTTTAATATGTTGGTGTGCGTTTTTTCTTATAGACGTCTTATCTTGCTCAATCCTATTCAATATGAGTTCAATAATTTCTCTTTCGATACAGTACCATTCTCATAATTTTCACTTTAATAAAAATTATCTCTTTTAACACATAAAAATTCATCTCCACTTCTTCTGTTTTTAACATAAATGGATATTTAATATATAATATTTATCTAATAATAAATATATTGATTCGTTTTACTTTAATCTTTTAGTCTTTTGAGAGACATTTTTCACCTATATGCACCGTGGAGGGGATAATGGCTCCATTTCTATCTTGGAGCAGAATAAAAATAATAATAAAATCATCAAAATTTTCAACTTTCAACTATGACCCATTTCTTTATTTCTTCTGTTAGACCATTGTAAATTTCGTCTTATTTTCAAGAGAAACAAAAAAGTTTCCACCGATTTCTTATTTTCCTTCCGTTTTACGTTTTCCTTTCCTTTTTATTTTATTTTATTTTATTATATTATATTGGTAGGTTACTAACACTCTCTGAACTTCTAAATTGATGGATTTAAAGTATATAAATAATGGTGTATGCCTTTTTCAGTGCTCCCTAACAAATACTATTTCAACATATAGACTTCGAGGGCAAACGAAGACTTAGAATTTGGAATAAGACTTCATATTCTTCCATGTTGACTCAAAATGCACAAGTCTTTAAATTGAATATATAAAAAACAAGGATCAAATTATATTAATACATGTTATGCTAAATTATACTATTTAAGTTTTAGTTAATTAAATTAAATTTTAAATATCCCATAAATTTGAATATTTTAATTAAATTTCTTTAAAAGAATTTTAATTTAATGAATCTTTAAAATATTACTTTTGTCTAAATATTTTACAGTTTGATCTTTGTTATTAAGAGATGGCTTGATTATTATTTTCATCTTTTCATCTCTAATTCATTGATTAACTTCTTCCTTTTAACCTCGATCTTTTTAACTTGACAATTAATTCGTTTATATCTTTTTTAGGATGTAAGTTAAAATTGTTAAATTCAAATTCAAATAAAAAATAATTCTATTTAATTAATTTGACTTCTTCTTTATATTATCCGATTCAACGACACGAGTCTTTAGATATAATAAAATTATTTACTCAAATTATTAAACTCTAGAACTATAGATGTGTACACAAGAAGCATCTTTGCAAACTACTCGATCTTCGTTGACTTGGAAAATAAGAAGCTAGCGTATGCAACTAACTCATCATATTTGTAATCGATCATTTAACTAACGAATGATTAGGGATATTTATTGGTACTAAGTAAAATATTAACATGAGCTTTTCAAATGACAAAATAGGGTTTATTTTAAATCAACAACCTTCTATAAATTATTCCTATTATTCTCAACCAACAAAAATTATTTATTTTCCTATTAATTAATTAACAATGGCATTTTGTCACCATCTATTCTTGCATTACAAAGTCAAGTCATTCTTTTAAATTTTAATGATTTGGATCAAATGAAAAGTCGCCATCCTTAACTCATATGGTTTCGTTTGGTACACAAAGATACAAACTTTAATAACCCCTCCATATTGATAAGAAAATGAAAGCAAAATTGGTTTAAATAATAAATTTGTTTATCTATATTTTTTTATTAAATGTATTTATATCATTGTATGTTCATATTTTTTTATTGAATTTTGTTTCCTATAAATTAAATGAAAAAGATTATAAAGTCATCTCGAAAAACTAGCCTATATATATATATATTACATGATATACAAAAATTAATTTTTTTTTGGTGTTCAATATTTATTTATTTTGTTCTCGAGTAGAAGAGATTCCGTTCCTAATAGTAACAGTAACAATTTGCAGAGGTCATAATCACAGTGCTCACATATATTTTTCTTATTCACAACAACCGCGTTAACTTTTATTAGTTTTCTTTTCTTTTCTTTTTTTTTTTTTTTTTTTTTTTTACTTTCACGTGATCTACTTCAATCACTTTTACACTTAATTTCCCTAGATGTTAGGACTTTTACAAATTATAACGGATTCTAAAATATTAGAGAAAGATGGATTAATGAAATAACGATATATACTCTTATAAATTTCAAGATATCTCATACTAATCTATATTGTTCATTATGTTATTGACTATGTTAAAAAATATTTTGTTAGAAAAATATATATTTAAATTTGTATAATTCTTTTGCGTAGTTTTCACATAATTTTCTAATTTTTTTGTATTTTCTTTTTCATATTTATCATTATTATATTATATTTTTTTCATTTTTACGGTATAATAATGTATTGGAAAAATCAAGAAGAGAAATAGGAGAACTCAAACACAAAATATTAAACACAAAATATTGGAAAATTTCAACACAAAATATTAAACACAAAATATTGGAAAATTTCAAACAGGGTGAGACCAACTAGATTCATACAAGGAATTGATATCACATTCAATTCAAAACCTTAAATATTAGATTTATGAGTTTTTTTTTATATATTGCTTAATTTTCTCATTTTGAGACTAGACTCACACCTCAAGTACGAGTTTTTTTCACAGAAAAAATAGCGTCATCATATGCTGAAAACACTCGAAAGATTAAATTGTACATGTCTGAATCAGTTACAAGGACGAATCATGGGTTCTAATACTATCTTTAACTCAAAACTTTAAAATATTGAATTTATGAGTTCTTTTTTATTTTATTCAACTTTTTCAATTTCATTTTGAGAATAAAATTCCTAACAATAATTATGGTGTATCTATTTAGTTGAAATATAGATATTTATAATGATACACATATATTATTTTAATTAAAATTAAAATTAAATTATTCATAAATTAACTTGTAAAAATTCTCTTGTGCAATTTTTATTTTTTTCACTTTCCAGTTTGAATTTATGAAAAACATTTTTTTTTCTCCTTTGAAGTATTTATAGGAAAGATTGTTTAAAAGAAACCCTGCATCACTCGTTTTATGACAATATATTAAAAATAAAATAAATAAAAATGTTAATAATTATTTATTCATCTATTTTAACTTTGAGGAAGTTCTTTGAGTTAAAAATAAATAATTAGTCAGAAAATTTAACTTGAAGAATATGAATTTGTAACATGGAAGCAGTGACTTAGAAAATTGGAATCTTGAGCAATGGAGAATCAGAAATTTATTAGATTAGAACAGAATTCCCTGATGATGAACATTTTGACGTACACACAACGAAACGAAACTTTATTATATGGTGTTGAAATGAAATGATGATAACAAATAGATGAATAAATTACTTTGAACAGGAGTCACTCCGGCACTTCTTCCTGAGATACTTGTACCAAATTCCGACCAATAAAATAATTCCGACCACGCCAACCGAAACTCCGATGATGATGCCAAAGGTCGATGTGGACGATGAAGATGAATCCAGAGCATCATCGGACGATGAGGAAAACGAGGTGGGTGGTGGAAATGTTGGGAAAGGTGGTGTCCATGACCAAGGTTCAGGATTCGAAGGAGTTGACGGAGGTGGAAGATAATTCGACGACATTTCTTCACTCACGTTTCTTTCAATATTTTGAATCCAAAACACTCTCTGTTTTGTTTAGTATTATGAGTCAAGGAGAGAAAATAGTTTTATAGGCAAATTCCAAGTATGATGAGCATATCATGCAACTTTTTTATTCTTAATTGCTTCACTTTAATACTACAACTTGAGGGTTGGTGTGTAACCCAAACGAATTAAACTTTCCAAAGGAGTGATATTTGGTGCGTATATATTTATCATTTTAATTATTGATTTTAAAAAAATTACTTAATCATGATTGTACAGAAATTAGGCTAGAACTTTTTGAGACGAAGTAACATTTATTTTGAGAAAGTTGACTTTTGACTAAATTATATTTTATCTTATAATGGTCACTTAAATTTGTTGATGAAGTACGGAGTGAATATTTAAAATATATAGCATATTCGATTGAATCTGTGCTACTAACATCTTAATAGATATTAAGATTGATTGAAACTAACATAATTGAAATTATTAGTTAAACTTAAATTTTAAGTATATTTTTTATTTTTAATTATTTGTGAAGATTTTACTAGTTATAAATTCAATCAAATCTTCTGTATAGATATTGATATTTTTTAAATTTTCTACAAAGATAATAATCTTTTGTAATTCTTATTTAATTTAGAATAAATCTCTTTAAATATTTTGTAATATCTCTTGTAAAAATTAATATTTGATAAAGATGAAACAATTAATAATTCTAAGATTGATATATGAGACAAAAATATATAGTTTCTAGAAGAATATTTTGTGACACATGAAAACATCTCATCATTGCCAGAATAATAACTGAGAAATAAATTTGAGTTGATTTGGTGAGGAGAAGGAAATAAGGAAATTATAAATAAAGATTAGAGAATGCATGAAGAATAAATTGTTGCAACGTTGTATAATATGAAGCCTACTTTTATTTTCTTTTGTAATTCTTTTGTTTTTGTTTTTGTTTTCCTCATGGAAAATTAAACTCTCTTTTGGATTGATTCTCTTGTAATTTCACATTGAATTCTAGTATTTCTATTCAATAAAAATTGTGTTCTCTACATTTGTGCTTTATTGTTGGTTTTCTAAACTATATTTTTTTAAAATTAATTGTTTTTTAACGTTTGCTGTTGAGAATTTAGTCATTTTTTTAATTAGAGTTTTTGGTTAATTCCATTAATCTTAATTGATTTATAGTATACTTAGTCAGGATATTTTATATATATATATAATTTTGTTTGATTGAGTTCAATCCTGTGAAAAAAAGACGGAAGGATAACAATTTTAAGAAACTAAGAAAGAATTTGTTTGCAAAGAACTTTAGTGGCAACCTAATTTCTTTATTATTTTTCATATTCTACTTTTAATTTCTTCAAACCTCTCTTTTTAATTTACTGTTATTTCTAACTTTCAATACTGGTAGGTGAATTTTTGAATATTGATTCACTAGATTTACTGTTGGATTTGTTGAGAGACGACTTGAGGTTAAGTTTCCCTTTTTTATACTATCATCTCTTTGGTACTAGACAATTTAGTACTATGTTAGAATATCTAAATTGAAACACATTTAATTTGCTCATGAAACTGAGAAATATCAATATTCTAAGCAATTGTGTTTGTTTGTGTATAATCTTGGTTTATCTATTAGAAAGTTGGCTTTAACTATAACTCAATCTCACTAAACTAGTTTATCTAGTTGACATGAGATCTTTAACACACACTTAAGATATTATATGGTATAACTTGACCTTATTTTTAGTTGATATGAAATTTCTAAGATACTCTTTTATATTGAAGTTTTATCTCTAGTTGATCTAAAATTTTCAACACACTTCGTTATAATGAAAATTCAACATTTATAATCCAATATTAGATATTTATAGATATTCAATAATAACGCTATATAATATACTTAATAAATCTCACTAACATAGATTTTGATATAATAGTAGGGAGTAAACTTTAAATCAAATTTAATCTTAAAAAGATGAGATTTTATATTCTATTATTTATAATTTCACATAATCTTTAATTGACACTGTACAGTCATCACCTGAAGTTCTTGGGTCAGTTATTACTCAATTTCGGGTTAATTGTCACTCAATCCTGAAATCTAGGAAGTCAACTTACCTTCCTCTCATTCTCTGGGATCCACCTACAACTATTTGGTAACTGCTTGGTCAATTACTTTCAAGTTGTTTTTGACAGGCATATATATGTGTCTTAACACAAGGAGTATTTTTAACTTGGAATCTATCACTTTTCTATTAACTCATTAGAATAATTCGCCCATATTAACTTGAGCGTCACAGTGTTATCGAAGGTAGACCTCCATTTCGGTTCTTGGAGCATTGCCTACTCCGAACGGATCATTCATCAAGTGAACGAGTTCAGATTCAACATCTTGACCTTTCAGATATCTTACTCGCTTCAACTCGGTAAGAACATACACGAAACATTTAACGTAACGAATAGATAAGATAAAGGATTTAAATTATGTAGAAAAATCTTTCTTCAACTTTTAGGAGCAATAAGCGGGAGAAATCAACTACCAATAAATATCTAACCTTGAGAATAAACCCCATTACTCAAAATTTAATAAAATCTTGTAAGTATAAGATAAAAGGTATGAACATACTCTGTATAATATTATGAATAATATCGTAATTCTAATTTGGAAAATTGGTGTGTTGGAGCGATTTTGTTTTCAAATTCTTTTTAGTTCAAAAATAATAGAAAATTTTGAAATTAATTTCTTTTTAAATTTGAATAAACTTATAAAAACTCTTGTATAGATAGTTTTTTTCTAAAAAAATTAAAATTATATAACTAAGTTAATTTTAGTTCATATAGACAAGTTATTTTTTTTTTTTATCTCACGCATAGCGAACTTATGGACACAATTTCTTAATATATTTACCGTTTATAGAAAAAATTATATGTGAAATAATTGATGTAAAGTATTAGTATTGTGATTTAAAAGTCATAATAGAAATCTCGAAATCCACAAAAGAACTTAATAATAATAATAAAAAAAACTTCATTATTCAAAAATAGAAAAGGACATGCTTTAATTGTGGGATATTGTGGAACTCGCAAGTTTAAATAATATGCGAATAAAATTTAATCTCACCTTAATCCAAATTTAATGAACGTAGATAATACTCTTATAATGATTTATATTATATTAGGATATGGTTAGGATCACATGGGGTGGTTTGCTTTTAATGTTAGGAAAATATTCATATATATAACTATTATATTAAAATTCAGATAACTGAAAATGATTAGCCTTTCATAATATGGTAAATTAAGGTTCCAATTTTCGGTGTGAGAAATATTCGTATTTAACTACGTTTTAAATATGATAGTCAGATAAAGAAGATATTTATCAAAAACAAATTTAGAAACTAACACGAATAGCCCACTATCCTTCTTTCCATGAATGGAGACAACCTTGGATAAATAGAACCAATTATAAAGATTAAATTTGATAAAAAAAAATACAGACACATCAAATTTCGTATAAAACATTTATAATTATATGTTTAACAATATGATTTTATATCATTTTTTAAGATTCAATAAGTTCCTAATATTAATCATCAACATGCTATAATTAAATTAAAGAACATTCATGAATTTATAATAAAAATTAAAACTTAGATATATCCTTTAGTTCGTATAATTTAAATATCTTATGTATTTGATCTTTAAAATTATCTTTGTAACTTTGATCCGATTTTTGTTTTGTTTTATAAGACAAAATTGACTCTGATACAACATTGGAATTTTTTAGGAAAATATATTGGAGAGATTCACCCAATAAGGTGAGTTGTGACATCATTTATCCTCAAAGCTAACTATTAAGTAAATACTTAAAAAAAACATATATAATTTTCATTGGAAAAATTATAATAATATAATTCAAAACTATTCCTTAGGCAAAGTAAAGGACATCATATTCTTGTAATAACTTAAACTTCAGAAAACACTTTATGCGGGTAATTTAAAAATAATTTCCTACAACTGTTTTTATAAATTTTAGAACATAATTCAACATACAAAAAGTAAACTCCACAATTAAAGTTAAAACCAAAGGCATAAAATGATAACAACTTAGACATCACCTACCATTAACACACATACAGGCCCGTGATATGAAAATCAAAATAAGTAACATACAGGTCTAACATATATAAATATGAAATTTCCAATAATTTCTGGAGCATCAAGAATTTATCCTTTCCTATGTATTTTGTATGGAAAATTATGTTGAACAAAATGACCACTAAAGATAATCTTGTCTTTAAGAGTGTCTAGGTTCAAGATAACTGGCCACTTTTTTCTTAATGGTAAGATTGGTAGTGAGTGAGAGGACTAAGTTGGTTTTTGAAAACTAACTTAGATTAGATGGAATTGGGTATAGAAACAAAACTTTTGTGTGGTTGAGTTTTATGTAAGTGCATTGTAGGCTATAAAGGTATAGTTCTAAAAGGAGAAATGTCAAAGTAGAGAGGAATATTATGAGGCTTTCTAACAAAGCTAACCAAGGTAGAAGGGAGGATGGTATCCATGTGATGTGAACTATAAAAGGAGACTTTACAAAGCACACGCAAACATAAAAAGAAATGAAGTACATAAGTTGGAATGTGAGTATAGAGATTTAAGGTTTGAGGGAGCATTCCAACTATAGTGATTAAAGGTGTGTACCTTAGTAGATATAGTCTTATGTTGCCGAAGAAAGAAAGTAGCTATGTATTGTATAAAAATAGAAAACGTAGGAGGGGTATTATGTATCTGTTAATGCAATTTGGTGTATGCTTTATTGGTCTTGTTTACTAATCCCAATATGTTTAAAGAGGGGGCAGAGTATGAAATGTGGGTGCCTCTTCTTTTCATTCTTGTTTGTTCAGTCTTTAGAAGTTTTGGTTGGATCCTTCTTGATTTAGTATTTATATTCTGAGTATACGTAGTAGTATGTAACTTTTACATATATAAAGTATTGGTATTTATATAGGTTGAAGCATCCCAAATATTTAATGTCGAAAACAAATATTTATCTCACATCACACGTGTCAAACACATTTATATAAATGCAAGCACATATGTTTATACATTTACAAATATGTAATACCATGTGTTATATATTCTAGATTTATATAGATGTTATGTCATTTCAAAAATCATTTATGAAAATATCTTAGAATACTAAATTGTAATTAATCAACATCTGACAATAAAAATCTAAATTATATAAATATACCTTCTGATTTTTACAAGGATTTTTCAATACATGATATCAACATGGAATTACTAAGTGGATATTACAAAAGATAAAAGTTTCACGTTGCCTAGATTACATATTTTTAAAGATTTATATAACAACACACTTCATATACCTTTAAAGTGGACAGTAAAGGAGACCAGTCTCGCATGCTTGAAATTATAAGTGTTATTTGAACTTTCTGGGCACGATTCAGTTCAAATCTTATCAATTTCCTATCTTATTTTGTAACTTAATTGGATTGTGTGCCTCTACTCATTCTTTTCTTTTCTCCTATCATAGGTTCTCTCTTATGGGTGTTTGCTAGTTTTGTGTTAGAAGTTCCTGTTCAAATCGGAGAAAGATTGCGGTTAAAGTGTCATTTGAATCTGACAAGATTGTTATCATAAAAAATAATGTTTTTGTGGAAAAAGAGATATTGTGATCAAGATCTCATTTTTTAGGTTGTTAATGAATTTGTAATTACGATGTACGGCATGATATATTAGGAGATCTAAATTCTTTGTTTGTTATTAAATTTAAACTGACTAGAGTTAGTATGTATGACAAGCAAAGTAAAAAATGTAATATATGTATAGAGTATAAAATAACGGAAAAAAAACATGATGCTCAATAGAATGTTAAATTAAACTTCTAGACACACACACATATCGCTCTATAGAATGTTAAATTGAACTTCTAAACACACACACACATATTATTGTTGCTTCTATCATGTTCAACGTTACAAGACAAGTCTAAGAAGAGTTTAGTTAAAAGTATGTTGGAGGACATTACATTGGTTATCTCATTATTTGGCTATCATGTAACCAACTAAAACCCATATTTGTGAAGCCATGTGATGACGATTGGTGTTTTACTTGTCGTCATAGCATAATAATAATGAGTGTTATTGTTATAATCATCATCTTATATTCGATTATTTTAAATAATTGTTTTATTTAATGATAATCTTTGTTCCACTTATGATTATAACTTGATAAAAATGATAGTTATTGCAATAATGAGCGTCTTATATGCAATCTTTTAAATGATTTAAAAGATTGTGTTCTTATGATTATTTCAACACTTTCATTTGACAAATAAGTAGTGAAGAATTTACGATCATAATCAATCATATGAAAGAAGAATGATAAAAGCTATGATATATAAACTATATAAAATGTACACTATAAATAGTTTAATATTAGTCTATAAAAGCTATTATGAATCCTACAATTCCCAAAAGTACACTAGTCAAGTTAATAAATAGTTCATCTATTTGAGATGTAATGTATGACTTTAGTGTCTAATAGAGAAGAAAAGGATTATTAAAAGTGTTAGGTATTCAAGTGTGAGTCTAAGTCCCACATTGAGTAAAAATGAGAAAGTTGAGCAACATATAAGAAAGAAGATCCACAAACCTAATGCCTTAAGGTTTTAGGTTGAAGGTGGTGTCATTCCCTTGTATGGGTTTGGCTCAGTTCTCATTCTTGTGAGATCTCTCTGGTTTTGCCCTTTCGGATTACCCATCAAGTGGTATCAAAGCCGAAAGTTCGTTACTGTGACCCGCTCATACGAGTGCATTAAGGTACTTGTATTTGAAAATGCTTCAGCTCGAGGGGGAGTGTACCAATGTGGAAGGGACTCTCACTTGAGGGCGAGATTTGTTAGTTATCCAAGTGTGAGTCTAAGTCCCACATTGAGTAGGAATGAGAAAGTTGAGCAACATATGAGAAAGAAGACCTAGAAACCCCAATGCCTTAAGGTTTTGGGTTGAAGGTGGTGTCATTCCCTTGTGTGGGTTTGGCTCAATTCTCATTCTCGTGAGATCTCCCCGGTTTTGCCCCCTCGGATTACCCAACAATAGGTATCAGAGACTTGGTTTACGGCTTGGGCGAGTACAGTTTGACCCCTATATCGAAAAGTACAGTTTGACCCCTATATCAAAAGTCTTCCTGATGGTGGTTTCAGGTAAGCATGTCCTGTATAAGTGTGAACGACGGTACAAGTGAGAGGTCATAAGTAATGTACTCGGGTTTGAAAATGCTTCCGCTCGAGGGGGAGTGTACCAATGTGGAAGACTCTCACTTGAGGGGGAGATTGGTAGGTATTCAAGTGTGAGTCTAAGTCTCACATTGAGTAAAAATGAGAAAGTTGAGCAACATATAAGAAAGAAGACCCACAAACCTAATGCCTTAAGGTTTTGGGTTGAAAGTGGTGTCATTCCCTCGTATGGGTTTGGCTCAGTTCTCATTCTTATGAGATCTCCTAGGTTTTGCCCCCTCGGATTACCCATCAAGTGGCTTCAAAGCCGAAGGTTCATTGTTGTGACCGGCTCATACAAGTGCAGTTTGATCCCTATATCGAAAGTCTTCCTAACGGAGGTTTCAGGAAAGCGTATCCCGTTTAAGTGTCTGTTTAAGTGTGTAAACGAAGTGAGGATCATTTGTGATTAAGGTACTCGTATTTGAAAATGCTTCCCCTAGAAGGGGAATGTACCAATGTGGAATGGACTCTCACTTGAGGGGGAGATTTTTCCCACATTGAGTAGGAATGAGAAAGTTGAGCAACACATAAGAAAGAAGACCCACAAACGCAATACCTTAAGGTTTTGGATTGAAGGTGGTGTCATTCCCTTGTGTGGGTTTGGCTCAGTTCTCATTCTTGTGAGATCTCCCAGGTTTTGCCCCCTCGGATTACCCATCAAGTGGCTTCAAAGCCGAAGGTTCGTTGTTATGACCGGCTCATACGAGTGCAATTTGATCCCTGTATCGAAAGTCTTTCTAACAGAGGTTTTAGGAAAGCATGTCCTGTTTAAGTGTCCGTTTAAGTGTGTAAACGGCAGTACAAGTGAGGATCGTTTGTGATTAAGATACTCGTATTTGAAAATGCTTCCGCTAGAGTGGGAGTGTACCAATGTGGAAGGGACTCTCACTTGAGGAGGAGATTTGTTAGGTATCCAAGTGTGAGTCTAAGTCCCACATTGAGTAGGAATGAGAAAGTTGAGTAACACATAAGAAAGAAGACCCACAAACGCAATGCCTTAATGTTTTAGGTTGAAGGTGGTGTCATTTCCTTATATAGGTTTGACTCAATTCTTATTCTTGTGAGATCTCCCAAGTTTTACTTCCTCGGATTACCCAACAAAAAAAACTACAAAATAAACACACAAATTAACATAAGCACGTAATTAATAAATAACTAATTTAACAAAAGTACGTATAAATAACATAGCCATACTTCTATAATTAGAAAAGTTACGAATTCATTAAGGATAGGATTTTTGTACTAAGCCAAACAAAACAAAGCAAAAACATTAGAAAAATTGATGATTGAAATCATGTTTTCTTTTTCTTTTTTTAACAAAGAGAAGCAAAGTAATTAATATTGGTCAATCGGAATTTGAAATGAGATGCCCACAATTTGACATTTTGAGGAATGTCTTAGTTTTGTAAAAAGTTTGGAATGAATCGTTATAAGTTTAAAGAAGGTCGTTATAAGTTTAAAGAAGGTAAAACGGTTATATATCATTAAGGATTCATTTAGATCTAAGACGAATAATGAAGTCCAATCCATAAGTTTTTCACTAGGTGTCAACCCATTTATGAGCATGTAAATCCTCATAATATGTGAATATCCACTTTATACTCTTATAATTATAAGACAAAATATTAGTATACATGAGCATAATAATATTCTGCTGATGTCATATTATGTAGACACATCACCACATGGTATTTCAGTTCATTTGTAGCAAATTAAAACATTAAATTAATATAAATTATAATAAATAAAATGAATAAAAATCTAGTGATCCAATTCAAAAGATGATAATTAAGTGGAGATATAGGAAAGTTAATTTAAAAAGAACTTAGAAGAATAGGATCATCTAATACTCTGGTGAAATAACCCCAAATCTTCTTGTTTGTTGAGAATAAATACAAACAGAATGATGAAGGCCTTGTTTACATGATAGAACATGCATCAGGGTTTTCATCATCAAAGAGTCTCATAAGCTTCATCTCAGGGGACTTAGGGTCACCCACTGCATCAGGGATATTTCTCACGAAACCAGAGGGTGCCTTTATGTCATAAGCCCCTTTTGCATAAGGAAATGCCACTAAATTGTAGGGAACAAATGCCCAATTGTCAGCATTCTTTCCTGTGCTCCTCACTTCTTCTAGAACCTCCTCTGCATCCACATAACCTGTCACTGTTACCCTCTGTAGCTTTTGGTTCACATCAACCGATTCCACTCCTGAAACAATTCATTAATTAAATTAACACTTTCATTTTGATGAATTATAAATAGTAAAATGTTACATTTTCATAACTTTTTTCAGTGTTAGTAATTTAATTCAACAGTAAATACTGCACAGTATTTTGATTTTGTCTATAGCTACAACATTGAAGAATTACTTTTAAATGAGGGACTTCTTTTTGTCAAGTTAACTATACTTAGAGAGGTTTCTTCTTTTAATCATGTTTATTTTATCTAAAAAATTCAAACTCGAGAATAGTAACATACATATCAGTGTGGGGGTCATATAAATCCACACAACTGTTTCTTCTATTTTTCTATTTCTCTTATTCTTTGGTTTTTCTGTGTTATTTTAAGTACATAAATTAGCGTATTGGTGTTGTGGTGGCCTTACATTGGTTATGCAATTTTCAATATTATATATTTGCCTAAATATATGACTTTAGTTATTTGGTCCTTCTTGTTACATCTTTTATTGATTTTGAGTTCAGTTAGGTTATATTACCATAACCTAAAATTCAGATAACGATGATCGATCGGAAGTTGCATAGAAAAAGATCAATAGATTGTTTGACTTTTAAATACATACAAAAATGAAAAAATTGATCTCAAGCAACTACCTACCATCTCTAATAATTAGTATATGTCTAGGTTAGGATGCTTTCATGACAAAGCAGGTTTTGACCATAATATTTTACTAGAATATTTAAGGTTCTTGCATGTGCTTGTATTAGTGGTGAATGTTATAACTTATGTTAATGTATTTGACTTGACTTAAGCTTCATTTAGTTACAGGAACAAATAAAGTTCAATTAGACAAAATTTCTAGTTTAATTGAATTGGAAGAAGAGAAAAAAAAAATACCAAAATATTGATTGCTTAATGGTTGATTATTACCATATTCTTTAATCTCTGGGTATATAAATACAATGAGAAAGTGTATTTATAGTGTCTTTTTTTTTTCTATACACAAAAATAAAAAGACAAGTGAAGAGAGAAGTGTATGATAAATTGATTAGTTTGATGAAGAAGAAAAAATATACTAAAGAGAATGTTGTAAAAGATATTCATAATATCTCTTATATAAGATTATTTAACAAAGTTACTTTTAACTGAAGGAGTATATGAAAAATTGTCTCAAAAGATACTTGATTAAGTTAACTTGTTCAATTCATTAAGTGATGGACAATAGAATACCAGAAAAAGAAACATATACGGCAGTGAAAGTGCTAACAGACAATGGAATAATAAAGAGATAAAGAAGAGAGGTTTATGTTAACCTTCCAACTCCTCCACTGCATGTTTAACTTTTCTAACACAACCTTCACAGTCCATTTTCACCCTGATATTAACTGTCTATAAAAGCAAAATCAAGTTCTTCATTAGAGAGAAGAAAGAATCAAAAGCCAAAAGGGTTAACATGTATAGCTATAGATTGAGGAACACAGATAGCAAGATATGTAAAATGAAAGAAGTTAAAACCTTCTTGGGCACACGTTTCTCCTTTGGTTTGGTACAAGCAGTGAAAAATTCATGAAGATTTTCTAGAAGCCCCATTTGTGTAAGGTAGCAAAATAAGCCAAGAAAAATATATGTTTCTTGGGAAGGGAGAACTTAGATATGAAACTTAATTGTTTATGTTCTTCAAGATGTGCTTTGGTTATGATTTAGTCCAACCATGAGACATATATATAGCAATTTCTTCCATCCATCTGATTTTCTTATCTTCAAAATTTGTTAGTAATTTATTGTTTCTTGCACATCAATCTATTGATATGAACTAGGCTCTCATCATCAACTTCTTAATTACTGGGAAACATCTTATCATATACTATTTCAAAAGGGTTGACGTGACTTTATACTTATAGTACTTGTACTTGGTCCTCATAGATATTTTCGCCATAGATATTAGTTTTTCTTAAATCAGCTAACAACTTTGCATGCATATTTTTAAATCTAGTTCAATAAAATAAATTACTGGATTTTTTTTAATATTTATTCAACGCCAACTCAAGTAGAAACTTGATCTACAAGATAAGCTTTAAACCGTGCATAAATTTTGTTTAACGACCAAAACGTGTTATTTTTTTGTTATCATCCAAACCGTGGGTGTGTTAAGGAAAAAAATTATCATATTTAGACTTGTGTCTAATTATGAGTAATATGTTTATATCTTAATAGTAATAACAATCATACTGGTTGTTGGCTGTGTTTCGTACTTGTATATTTGTATTTTGGTTCACACTTGTGAGTGACACACTCGAAGTGTTTGTATTATTACTTTGATGATTAGGCATTATATTTGTAATAACAAGTCTTACTAGGTGTACCATTTTTTTATTTTTAAAGACATCAGTATGAAACTTTGACGTCCTAAGTTGATTATCCCAAAGCCCAACAATTAATAGTCTTTAGGTGCGCTAACATAAAAATAGTGAAAAGAAAAATAGAATACAAATATCATGAATGAAAGGACAAATCCAAAACTCATACTAAACGTTGGAAAATCTATACTTGGACAGTGCAATTGGTTTTTACACAAAAAAAAAAAAAATTACTAGATGTGCTCATTTGTTTTTCTTTAATTAAAATTTAATAAACGAAAATAGATTATTTCAAATAGAAATAAATAAAAGTCATTGTTTACTTTTGTTTAGACTAACAATTTGCAAAGCTTTCCAATGTTAATATATTTCAATTTAATTGCATTAAAATAGTTTTAAATATCAAAGAAAACCAAATTTATGACAATACTTGATTATGAAAAAAAAAACATTTTTATAACAATTTTTATAGAATATTTTCTATCTTTAAAATACATAAAAAACATAAAATTCTTAATTTTACTAAAATAACGAGAATCGAAAGTGCAAACAAGATTCATTCTTCCTGGTAGTTGCTTTATTCCTTAAGTTATTCAAGGCAATCAAAACCATGGTACATGTTTAAGTGGGCACACACTTCTAATGGAACTTCTACTTCAAAGGATGCACATTCTTTTGTAAATCCAAACCGATCATTTTTTTATATCTGCCGAAATTATATTTGGCATTCCATTATTCCTCCTTCCAAATCTGCTTTACTGTGGAGACTCACTCGTAATAAGGTATCTGCTGAAATATAAAGCTTAATTCTACACGGTGAATTGAATAAAGTTCGAAAAAAAATTAATAGTGTACACGAAGATATCTTGAGGATAAATACATTGATATTTCCTTCCCGATCCATGCATAAAACTCAACTTTGTTTATTATGGCTTTTTACACCCTATTGTCAGATTAAATGTTTCAAAAATAAAAACTAAGCCGTCTTCTAGATAGTTTAAGAACAAGTTCACATAAAATTGCAAAATTGATATGCAAAGAAGATTCTCAATCATAGAGAAGACTCAAACCAGGAAATAATGGTTAACTTTCTAATGATGTAGCTGTTACAAAATGTAGAGTTGATTACAATATGGCATTTCGCCCCCTCCATGTTTTTCACTAGTCATCCCACTATAATTTACAAGACGAGTCAAGAATAAACTACAGACCTCCTAGACATCTCCCAAAGGCACCCATCAAAAAGAAATACAAAATATAAAATGGAGCAGGGGCGAAAAACTGGGACGATTTCTATAGAGATCATACCCGAGGACAGATTCAAGGATCAAGAAGCAGCAGCATTCAATCAAAGGCTAAACTACAACTCAGATTGTCAGGCAAATGGCAAAGTAACCCGTTTTAGACATGGATGTTCTTCTATTACTAGCCTTGAGCAGTAGCAAGAACTTCCTCAGGTTCGCAATCCGTTGCTGAGATCAATGAAGCAGACTGAATCTTTCCAGCATGATCAAGTCGCATCAAAATAACTCCCCTGACATAAATTCACGGACATACGTCATCAAAGAATCAAGTATTGCCATGACCTCAATACATCTTAAATTCCAATCTCGATGTAAAAGAAAATAAGGGCAGTCTAGAGTTATAAAGATCCTGCTATGGGGGATATGTCAACAGAAGGACTCAATTCATCGACATTGTCATTAATTTCAACACTTAGCATCTAGAATAGGTCCAATCAATATAACACCTGTGTTTATAGAAATCCATAAAGACTGTCCAATAAGCTCCTTGCAGCAACAGATACATTAAATTAAAACATTTGTCAAATAAATCGACACAGGAGCCAGACAGAAAAGGAAATAGCTATATCAGCTCCAAAAAAATCCAAACCGTAGCAACCCATTAGCTTGCAGAAAAGGTCCGTACTGATTTAGTTGTACAATTGCATTGTCAAGTTGATCGAATGTTAGGTTTGCACGTGTTGGTGCATGGATTGATACGGTTTGGACCTAAATTAGGCCACATTCACAAATCATTTTTTTTTTTAACTTTGTTATCCTCTTTTGTAGTGATTTTCTAAACAATTTAAGACCACATTTTGAGTCTAATTAAATTGCTTGCTTTTGGGTTTGGGCCAATGCCATGTGGAACGGACTGAGTCTGACTAATTCAGACATGTCAGATTGCAAAGATCTAAAGATCTGTATCCAAATTCAACCGTTGCAACCCTTATGGATCTGAAAATTTAACCCGACATACCCCACAATCATGTAAACTCATCTGATAACATACATTTTTCCCAGGTTTGTTGGGCTCAGGTCAGTTTGCGGGTTTAAGCTCTGCCCTACCCAGTAAGATGATTCAATTTGCCGTACACCATTTGAGGTAGTTTCAACAATTGAGATGAAGGCTGAGTTGAATACACTGTAGCTCAGCAGTGTGGATATATTGGGCAAGGTTATTGGCAGTTCCAGCCATTCTAAATTTTGTTGGGTATTATTCATTGTGTTGTCAGTGTTTTAGGAGAGTAAAAGACGGCACTGTAGGACACACAACGGAAGAAAAACTTTGTTGCAATGCAGATCACAATTTTACACAGGCTTTGAATTTTGGAGCTTTGATACCACGTTTAAAGATAATTTTCTGATTATATTTGATAAAAGAGCATATGCTCAAACCCGTTTTATCAATCCCTATAATTAAGGGTCAATATTCCTATTAATAAATACATATTCGGGCAATCAAATCAGTCTGAAAAAGGAAATAATATATACAAGGGGATTCTGACAAGCAAGACTGTCTAAAAATAGGGAATAATATTTACCACGAATAAAAAAGGGAATAATATTCAGGCAATAAAACAACAAGGCCAACGGATATTGTGTATTTAATTTATTATACTAAGATATCCCATACAAGACTAAATTCAGGTTATTATACCATTCTCTAACACGAAGTCATGGGCTTCTACCCCTAATGAGTAAGAAATCAAATAAGTAGCAAAAAAAGCATATAGGACACAATTCAGTTTTACCTTGCAAATCGAGATTGTATTGAAATATCGCGAACCTTAATCCTGTTGACTGTGCCAGTTTGGCTTACAAGAACCACTTGTTCATCACTTTCACCATCCTCTGCTCAAGATAATGAAGGTTTACAATGATATATTACAACTAATAATAACTAGAACAATTTTATATCAGTAGCAAAATTAATACTGGTAATTATCAGAACAGTAACTGAGCTGTTGAACTAATCATAGCATTTAGAAAATACCTGCTAATGAGAATCCTGCTACAAAAACAGCAGCCAGGCGATCCTCTGCGGAAAACTGAATACACAGGATAGAATGACAACATTTAAACCAAAAAAGAACATCTATTGTTGTCAAGGGAAGGAATATTCTAATATACAAAAAATACCTTGTATCCAACCAAACCAACTCGATTCAATGATGATACCCGGAAACTGCTCAAAGGAACACGCTTTCCATGACCATTCTCAGACACGAACAATAACCACGGGCCTTTTTGGCCCTTTCCACTGGGAATTTAGTAAATGAATATAATAAGGACATATCTGATAAATTGCTCACATAATGCCTTCACAAGACGAAAGGTCATCACAATGTCAAAACACTTCTCGTCATGTTCAAGAGCTAAAAACAGAATATACGTATATGCGATATCTTTAACTATAGTTTAT
>Ga0209700_101486_pt1 | contig 48750 bp, 16 predicted proteins | sample SiratroredBW_FD_187528 | JGI IMG/M metagenome (GOLD analysis project Ga0209700, IMG submission 187528) | Root nodule microbial communities of legume samples collected from California, USA - Siratro red BW (SPAdes) (version 2) | ecosystem: Host-associated > Plants > Roots > Nodule | place: USA...
ACTGAAAGCCTGAGCCAGAGGCTTTGTCAAGGGAAAGACTGAGAAGGTCGCCGTTGTTCTGTATCTTGCCTCGCCCATCTCCCCATGTTACGTCAAAATCCTGATAGAAGTTGGAAGCAGAAGCTGCGATAGCACTGGCCAATACCAATGCATAAAGAACATTTATTGTTGAAGATGTGGAATGAAGAGATGCCATGGTTGATTTCAATGTCAGATTGAGGGATGGAATAATGGATGTCTGGGGTTGCATTTATAGAACTTTGTGACTTCAAAGATGTGGAAGAAACAGAGGAAGGTGCAATCATTAAAGTATTATTATAGTTGCCTATAAGATGTAAAACAAAACATTAAAATATGAGAAATTGGGTGTCATACTCGTTTTCTTTGAGAAAGTGGAGTTGTTTGTTTGGTTGCGTCGTAGGACGCGCTTTTGCTTTTTAAGGAGTCACCAAATTGCAAAGCTGGTAGGGAGTGGGCACGTGGGTCTCCAACTAATGTTCACAACACCGCCACCAAGCCCTTGGGTTATAAAGTAATTTTCTTATTCACTATCATCAATTGCTTCTTTATTTCAAGAACAGAAATAATCATTAAACTCTTGTTTGAAATATGACGAAAGTGTTTAAAATAATAATTAATTTATTTTATTTTAAATTCTAGATGTGGTAGTGATTCTCCTGCGTGTTAAAAGCTATTTACAGTTGGCAAATAAAAGTCATCAATAGTTTAAAAATAGATATTTTAGACGCTTACTGCTCACGGTTCAAACTCGTGTCAAAAACACATTAATATTGCCTGAAATGTAATGAAAATACGTTAATGATTTTGAAAAAATTATGATTTAATTTAAAAAATAAAAAAAAACTGGTCCCAAAATTCTTTCTTATGCCTTGATTTTATCTTTTGTTTTAAAATCAGAGAGAATGGAATTATAAATGGAAGTGAATAAAACAGGTCAAATCTCAATTATAATATTTTCATAAAATTGTTTCGTAGTTATTTTATATCTCAGTTAATGTATGTACATATTTATTAAGAAGAATGATAAATACCGGTTTTTATATTTATGAATAGAGAAGAGTCATTGTTATATTCTTTTCAAAAAGTTATAAATGTATAAACATTTCGAGAAAAGAAAAATAAGAAGAAAAGAATAAAATAAATCCTTTACTGATTATGAAGATCATGTAAGTAAAGTTAAGGATGTGAGTGAAAGTTAAAGATAACAATATGGAATTAATATAAGAGCTAAACATTAAAGCACATCTACTCGTATAAATTTATATTAATTTTTTAATATTTGATTATATAGCTTATGATTAGATATAACTACATATTTTTATTTATTATTTATATTATATATTCATAAATATAAATTTATATTTTATTTCACAAACTATTTTAATATAATTTTTTATATGTTTTCTTATTTATTTTTAGTAGAAAATTATTAAGATTTTCACTGTAATTATTATCCTTGCAGTAAAAATAAGGTTCTCTTGAGATTAAAAAATTAAAAAGTAAATAATATTTAATTTTTCTAATTTAACTTGCAAATCATTAGTATATGAGAGATAGGACAGACTTTTTAATCCACTATACAAATTAGTCTATTTTTACCCAATCAAATATGAGACTGGTCAAATAGAGATATTATGAACATGAGTAGTCAGGATAATTAATTATACGTTGTAAAATCAGGTTAATCCTCACTATTGAACATTTATAATAATTAATTATTTTAACATGATATTTATGAAGATTTAATATTTCTAAATATGATGATACACATGACAAGCTTTTTAGGCAAATATTTTAAAAAAAAACTTATTAATTAAGATAATCCTTCTATAACAAAACTTTTACAATGAATCAAAGAATTTAGAATCACGGAAATTACAACATAAAAGAATAGAAAAATGAAAAAGAGACTGTAGCATGGATAAATAGATAGGAAAATAAGAAAAAAAAAATTAGGCGACGTTGCATTCCGTAGGAAGACCTTGTGAAAATCTTTTTGTGTCAGTGCAGTAGTTGTAGATCATGTAATTCTTCTGTACCCACTTCAGCCTCTCCTGATTACTGGAGTCCAATTCTTCTGAGAGCCAAGCATTGGGAGAAGAGGCAGAGTTTGAGCAAGAAGAAGTTCCAGAGAACACAGTGCATGCATTGGCATTGAAGTTTCTGTATGAAGCTGTGAATGGAGCCTGGCTCCAATCGGTCTTAACAAGCCCTCCCCTTGTGGCCCAATCATCTGCATTCCAAAGGCTTGAGTATATTCTCATTGCTTGGTATTTCGGGAATGGAACACACTTTGACTCCATGTTCTTGAACTCCCTTATTGAAGTTCCATCCACCGAGAAGCTGAAATAGAACAAAATCAAGGAATAGACTCAATCACTAGTTGGAAACCGAAGCAAAAGCAGAAGAAAACATGATAGCATAATAGACATCTAGAAACTTACACAATACGTTGAGGATTCCAGAGGATAGAATAGGTGTGAAAATCTGCAGTTGGGTCAAACCAGAGGTAAAATTGTTGCTCCCTGTTACCCTTGCCTTGGATATACAAGTTGGTGTGGAGGATGTATGGGTCACCGCTCAAATTCCCCAAGAATTCAAAGTCAATTTCATCCCATGTTGCTCCTTTTGAAGATAGCTGAAATTAAGCACCACAAATATTTCTCATAAGTTAAAACTTATAAATAATATGAATGATTTAGATGCATATATAGGGAGGTAGGAAATGTATGATTAATTGAAGGCTTAAATAGTAGGCAGTGACAGTGCCAGCAGAGTTGCCAGGGACTAGTTTGAGTTGCATGTCAACTTTGCCATAAAGGTATTCGTTCTTGGACTGGAAGCCCGAGCCAGAGGCTTTGTCAAGAGACAAAGTGAGAAGTTCGCCATTGTTTAGTATCTTGCCCCGACCATCTCCCCAGGTTACATCAAAATCTTGATAGAAATTGGCTGCAGAAGCAATAACAAAATACCCAACAATGCATATTAGCAGTAGAAGTCTTGAAAAAGCCATGCAAAATTATTTCTGTATGAAACCGAATGAAATTGTTTTTGGTTATTTGTGAGAATGTTGGGTGATAGTGCAAAGAGTGGTATTTATAGGAGGAGCAATGCAAACGGAAAATGGGTAGGTTGTGAATTTTGAACTAGTTCTTCACAGCTGCTGAAAAATGAGAAAGGAGTAAAGGAGTAGCTGTTTGTTGTAAATGGACGTCACATTTTACGCGTTTCTGCATACAATGCATGTCAGGAGGCACTGTCATACTCAATATACATGGTATCTTATAATATTTTATTTTGTACTATTTTTTTTTTAAGAATAATATATTTTTACACTACTTTTCATCCGTTATTTCCATTTACACCAGTTTATCTTAATAAAATATTATATAATAATAAAATAATAATTTATTTCATTATTAAATAAATGTATTTTACTATATATAGTGTAAAAATATCATAACTTTTTTTAGTTAACTAATATCATTAAGTATAATTCTTTTTCTGAATCCCTAAACTAAGAGTAGTGAATTATAACTGTATAATCCAAAATAAATTTGCAATTGACTATGCATCTGAAACCGATTTACAGTTATATAATCATGGTATTATTTAATATCTGAGAAGTTATTCTTGACAATGACTTAACTCATAAAACTGAAAAGTAAAATAAAAAATAGCAGCTGAAACTAAAATAAATTTGGCATTGTTTTTTATTTTAATGGAAAACTTTGATACGGATTTGTATCTATCATATACACGTTTTGAAGCATATACAACTATTAATACAGTAGTTAAAAAATCATTAGCAGAAAAAATTAAGTGATGTATTTTATTAATAAAAATTAACGTATAATTATATCACCTTTCATCATTATTTTACCTTACACTCAATTAGAAAGAAAAATGGATCATTTGGTTTTTAAAAAGTTGTTTTCTGTTTTATTTTATTCTTTGTTGTATAAAAATTATATCAAAAGGTGAAAACAAGAAGTGGAGTTAATATAAAATAGAATATTTATTGGAATGAAATGATAGAGATGGTATGAAAGTGTTAGTTGAAGTAGACATAATAATAAAAAAAATGAGAACTGGTTAACAATCATGCACTAACAGAGCTGTTAAAATCAATCCAGAACTCCCGTCCGACTTAACAGTTTACCTAAAAATTTATACAGGGTTGGTTGAACTCATTTTTTTAGTCTAACCATGAGGTCACTTTAACTAAATTTAAATTAAAAATAAAGATAAAATTTATAATTTTAAATAACTTATACTATTAAATTTAAATTTTAGGTATAATAAATTGATATAAATAAATATATTATTATACAGGTAAGTATTTTTAAAAAGTTTACTTCAACTTTAATATTTTTAAAATATAATTATTTTTTATAAAATAAATTAGTCCATAAATTTATGAATCAATCTAGATAACATCAAATTTAAATTGCGGTCAAATAAATTAATTAAAAGTACTTGATTCAATTTAATTCATAATTTTATTTATGTCACTTCATCTATTTTAAGAATTTTTATGACCAATTTGTTGACCAAATCTATATTAACATACCCCAGTCCCAAATCACCAAACATAATTTTTATTTTGACAGCTATAGAGAATTGAAACAGCGGTACCGCAATCCCAAAACACTAGCATAATGTGCAGATAGATTGAAACCAGGTCGAGAAGATACATTGGTTTGAGAAGAAATGAATTAAATTATTTTAATTATATAGTTTATTATCAATTAATAATATATTTTATAATATATTTTTCAATTTCATAAATTATAATATAGTTTAATACAAATAATTCTAGGAACATTTTATTTTTTTATACTATTTAATTTATTATCAATTTAGTGAAATTTAAATAGTACGGATTTATTTCAATATAGGTATATTTTTAACAGTATTATAGGTAAGCAGAAGAATATTCTAGAAAAAGAGGAGGAAGCTAAACTCCAAATTAGTGTGGGGTTTGGGACATCATTATGAGAGCTGGATACAGATGGCGGGTAGAGGAAAGTGGAGATGATCTAGATATTTAGACACTGAAATTGGTATTCTACCAAGTCACGCCATAAACCCTGATAAAGACTCAGATTTAGCATTTGAAACTATCAATTCATGTCAAAATTATAATTCTTATCCAGGATTGACTTAAAGGTCTATTAAAGGCTTTATATTTTAAAAAAAACTTTATCATTAATATATTATATATTATATATTATATATTATATATTATATATTATAAATTAAAATATATTTACTTTTAAACTTAAATTTAAAAAAATTAATTAATTTAAAACATCATAACTGATTATTGAATTTTATTAATATTATAAATATTATTTAATTTATAATAATTTTAAAACTTATCCTATTAAATAATAAATTAATAATATTTTATATTTAAAAAAACATTGAATAGTTAAATAATGAATTTATCTATATAAGAGATTTTAGACCATTTCTAACTTTTAAAATCTTAAGATATTGTGTATGTAGATTTTTATTCTAAATATTACCCATCATCTATATTTAATGTATGACTCTTAATTTATCACTCTCATCGATTATATATGATTTTAATTTGATCAAATATATAAAAATATTTTTTAATAATTAAGAATGCTAAACAATAATTCTGAAAAAATCATTACCAAATCAAAATATTGATTTTTAGGGATTAACATGTCAAACAGAAGTTAGAAGAATAACATGGTGATACAATTTAGTTTTTTGAAGAAATTAATTAAATAAGTAATTTTTAAGAACTGATATTTTAACAGGAGATCACCTGAATTTTCGATGAAATTTTTTTGGCAAGTAAAATTAGTAAGTGACAAATTATTTTGTAGTATTTACCAACTAGTAAAAACACTTATAACTCTAGAAAAGAGAAATTAATTTTTTTTCTAAGAACTAATGATAAATAATGATTTTCATCATGAGGATAATATTGTTCTTAGGTGGACAAGCTTAGATATGGCATCAATACTAATTATGCAAATTTAGTGTTGTAGCACATTTAAAGTTTAAATTAAACTTGGGGAAAAAATATTATGCTATAACTTCATTGCTTGTTTAATTGATATTTAAAAAAAAATCACTCCATATATACAAATTATTAGACATTAAGAATGTTTGTGTTAGAATGTAATTTAAAGCAACTGATCTTAAGAAGTAAAGATCAGTGGAATATGTTTTATTTCTCTCAATAAAATCTTCTCTTAATAACATACTTAAATATCCTAATTATCTTCTATCTGATCTAGAGATATAAAAAAGAGTAGTTGCCCTTGTACAATTCTAATTTCACGAAACTAACAATTACGAAACTAATCATGTTATGAATGTGTCACCCATATTTGTTGGGGCTTGCTATTGAAGACGTAATAATCTCTTTTGTTTTTTAGGTTTTGTGTTCTCCTAATAATAAAAAAGAAAGTTTTAAAACGAAAATATGGGATTTTTTTTTGTAAATTAAGAGAGTGATATATAAGATTTATAAAATAAATATTCAATTTATCATTTTTGAAACTATTAAATAAAAATATTTATTAGTATAATAATAAAGTAGATGGAATAACCATTTTATTCTAGTGTGGATCTAATCCGGACAGTGGTCAAAAGAACATGAACTTGACCCAAATCAGAACCGTAAAGAAGACAAGGTTGACCCGCGAAAATCTGGACCATAACGGTCTCAAACTTCGGAAATATGTGGTGATTCACCTCTGCTTACAACTTTCAAGTATCAAATGATTTATGCCAAACACAGAAAAGTTGAAAAAGTGAAAATTAAGATCAACATTTGACGGAAATCACGTTGAATCGATGGTTTAAGATTTGGTAAAATTTTGTTCAGAAACTATTCAGAATCTTTCCTGGTGATAACCCTCTGGCAGTTAGAGAAGGTGTTTTAGTTGAACAACGACTTTGATGTGTAATTTTGCAGGTACCATACTCTTTAGATTGTAGAGAGGACATGTCAACACTCACAACACAACACCCTCTAACCATTTTCCCGCTCATTCAGGTTGTTTTTCCATGTTGAATTATTGCATGTTTCGGTCTCGTTCTCTCCAGGTTTGCCAATTTATCTTCGATTGCGTTAATTGTCAGAGGTGCAAACAGATGCATGCGTCTGCGTCTTGCTTACTGAATCAATATTATGATCACCTTAGTTTTCCAATGGTTCGTGCAAAATCAAATAAATTTTCACTACAAGAGCAACTGGATTATAATAATTTATAGTTCGATGAAAGTATAAAAGGTATTAGTATTCAGTCCTTGTTTGACAAATAAGATTTTCATAAATTTTATTTTGTAGCATTCATATATAAATAAGAGAAATCGGACTCAATTTCTCTATATATACACATATTTTGTAGCATAAAGAGGGTCAGAAAGTCAGAAGTTGCTAGAACGATAGAAACCGACGGTACATCTTCTAGAATTTACATGCATGTCAGAGAATGAAATGAAACCAACCCCTCCCGCCGCTGACAAGGCAAGCCATAAAGGTTACGTGGAAAGTACCAGAAACTACATTATAAAATTCTCAAGTTGTAGCACTTCGGATAATACTGAATCCTTAGAATAAATAATACCATTGCAAGACATGAACTCAGGTTTGGTTTGGTGGAAGAAACCTAGGAAGGTATAGCTACTGCGCCGAATGTGTAAAATATAAGAAGCCCCACGTAATGGACCACTACAAACTATGATCATTGTGCTAATGAATCATACTGCTGTACAGCTGTTGAATTCCCACATCATCCCACCAACCAACTTTCATTATTGAAACACATCACCAAGCTTCCAGAATCCCCAGAGACCACTATAAATTGGAGGAGGGAACGGATTTGCCTTCTCATCAGTTGTGCACCGAATGTCAACTTTGTCTTACATACTATTACATTAATCACAAACTCTCCAATGGTTGTTTTCTCTTATGTTAAGGTAATGGTTGGGCTTGTCCTAACCTTCCTAATCTCTGTGCCTTCATTGGTTGCCTATGCTGGCAACTTGTACCAAGATGTTGATATCACTTGGGGAGATGGCAGAGGTAAGATTCTGAACAATGGTCAGCTTCTTACTCTGTCCCTTGACAGTGCCTCTGGCTCTGGCTTTCAGTCCAAGAACCAGTATCTCTATGGGAAGATTGACATGCAAATCAAACTTGTCCCTGGAAATTCCGCTGGCACAGTCACCGCTTATTACGTGAGTTCCATTAATCAACCTTATTTATCCAATTCAATAACTTTCAAAACACAGCCAGTAACTTGCTTAATACACCACACGCCTACACATATATTCCTATTGCATGTTCATGTAGCTAATTCTAACTGTTTCTAATGTATATAATTTCTGCATGATGCAGTTGCGTTCAGAAGGGTCATCTTGGGATGAGATAGACTTTGAGTTCTTGGGAAATCTGAGCGGCGATCCTTACATAGTTCATACTAATGTGTACACACAAGGCAAGGGTAACAGAGAGCAGCAATTCTATCTCTGGTTTGACCCAACTGCAGATTTTCACACCTATTCCTTTCTCTGGAATCCTGCACATGTTGTGTAAGTTCATAAAATCCTAAACATGCATACTACTATATGATCTTGCATGGAAATTGGAATATTCAATATTCAAGTCAATTCATGGATTATTTTACTTTTCAGATTCTACGTTGATGGTAGACCAATTAGGGAGTTCAAGAACTTGGAGGGTGCGGGTGTTGAATACCCAAAGAAGCAACCTATGAGGTTATATTCAAGTCTATGGAGCGCTGATGATTGGGCAACAAGAGGAGGGCTTGTGAAGACAGATTGGAGCCAAGCCCCATTCACTGCATCATTCAGGAACTTGAGAGTGAATGGATGCGTTTGGTCCAATGGAGCTTCTTTATGCAACTCCAGCTCTTCTGATAAAACTTGGCTATCTCAACAGCTTGATGCCACAAACCAAAAGATGCTAAAATGGGTGCAGAAGAACTACATGATTTACAATTACTGCACAGACATGAAACGATTCCCTCAGGGTCTTCCTCTGGAATGCACACTTCGCACCAAGTGATCATAACAATACAATCACTGCTCTTGTATATGTGTGTGCATTCTTTCTTCCCACTATTCCACATAGCTTGTGTTTTTCATTCTTGCTGCAATTAATTTTAACTCAAGAGGGCGTGTTATGTAATCATTTGTATTAAAATAGAAAAAATAAAGTGGGTATTTATTTTGAGCAATAAAAGCATTTTAGGGATGTTGAAGCAGCAAACATGGACACATCTTTTTGTTGGAGTTTTAAACTGTGGTTGGCTGCATCACAAGGACTAACCTTTCTGCTGGATCAAAACTCCTACCACCTGAACCAACACTCGTCTCACTTTTAGTGTTAGTGTTAGTGAATCATGAGGCATGGATTATAAAAACTTGTGCTCAATTTTTTTTCTAAACGAGTTATCAGTTTAGTTAGATCCGGAAAATTCTTTAGTAAGTAAAGAAAATGTTATCAACGTTATTAATTAATTCTTTTATGTTTATTGGATTTATTTGACAATGGAGGTGTTAGGTTATTCAAATCTTTAAAAATAAATAACTGAGAAATTTATAAGATACACCTGCTTCACGTCAAATTTAGGAAACACTTATTAAAATTATATATAAGATTGAATAAAAGATCAAGATATCATAATTAGTTAATGCGACTCAAAATCATGTTTTGAATCTATAAAAAAGTAATAAAGAGCTTATTTTATCTTTCAACAAAATTAGAGAGTCATATTATTTAAAGTTTTAAACAAATTAAACTAATCTACGATCTAAAAGAAGTTGTATTTTTGACCCATTGATTATTTTAAAAATTATACTTTGGTTAATATTTTCTTATAAATAGAAATCTCAACTATTTCTTTATTTGGCTTACTATTTACCCCTTAAATCAAATTAATTAAGTTGTGTTTCTGCTGTCTTCTAATTATATATATATAAACTATTTACTATTTTACTCTAGTCTAGTTTTGTTATTGAAAGTTAATGTTAGATATTCAAGTTTTGTTCAAGTTTTGTTCAAGTTTTGTTCTTGACAGATATTTAAGTGTAAGTCCAAGTTCCACGTCTTTAAGGTTTTAAGTTAAAGGTTCTTGACAGATATTTAAGTGTAAGTCCAAATTCCACACGTCTTTAAGGTTTTAAGTTAAATGTGGTGTTTGACTCTGTATCAAAAGTCTTCCGGGCAAGTGTGTCCCGTATAAGTGTGTGAACTGCGGTACAAGTGAGGGGTCATGAGTAACGTACTCGGGTTGAGAGAGGTCATGAGTAATATACTCGGGTTGCGGGTTGAGAGGGGTCATGAGTAATATACTCGGGTTGTGTTTGACTCTGTATCGAAAGTCTTCCGGGCAAGCGTGTCCCGTATAAGTGTGTGAACAGCGGTACAAGTGAGGGGTTGTACTCGGGTTGAGAGGGGTCATGAGTAATGTACTCGGGTTGAGAGGGGTCATGAGTAATGTACTCGGGTTGAGAATGCTTCCGCTCAAGGGGGAGTGTATCAATGTGGAGAAGGAACTCACACTTGAGAGGGAGATTGTTAGGTATTCAAGTCTAAGTCTAAATCCCACATTGGGTACGAATGAGAAAATTGAGCTATATATAAGAAAGAAGACCCACAAACCTAATGCCTTAAGGTTTTGGGTTGGAGGTGGTGTCATTCCCTTATATGGGTTGACTATTGTCTCATTTTTGTGACATCTTCCCGGTTGAAAATGTCTCTCTCGTAACTAACTTTTGAAAATGTCTCTCTCATAACTAAGTATTGGAAAAATCAATAAAAAAATAGATAATAAAATATAAATCAAACTCATTAAAAATTTTGATATCATTTTCAATTTAAAACTTTAAATAAATTTTGATATCATCTTCAATTTAAAACTTTAAATAATAAGATTTGTGTATTTTACTTTTTATATATTACTTATTTCAAATCTATAAATGTGAGAGACTTAAACTCAAGTTTAAGTAATTTGATTTTAGTGTTTATAATTAATATCTTTAAAACTAAACCAAATATTGAACAGATACCGATTTAAGGTTTAATGATTATACTAAAATCGAACCGCTATTAATTAATACAATTATTTTAATAATTAAAATATAGAAGATATTTTTTAAAAATTATATCATAATCTTATGATGCTCAAAAATTAAAATTTATAGATTCTTAACGTTTAAATATATATATATATATATATATATATATATATATATATATATATATATATAATATTTTAAATGTATTAATATTTCAATTTGACTTTTTTAAGAAGAAAATAAAACTAAAATTTATTCATCCATTCGTTGACACTAGTTTGAAACTTTATCAGATTTTAATCGTAATTGAACGGAATTGAATACTGACTTCTTTTATTGAACTGATCAAATTAGTCTTTTGATCCAATTCTAATAACCATGTTCTAACAAATGACATTTGATGTTGGTTATGGTAGCTAATAAAGTTTCAAAAGTTAACCATGTTCTAACTAATGATTTGATGTTAATTACAACAGCTAGTAAAGTTTAAAATTTTATCCTTAAAATATTGGTACTTATAGGGTAATATCATGTTATAGTTTCATTAAATTCTTGTTGATTACCGGAATGAATTTGAAATAAGAAACTTAATTTTAAAAATTGATCCAGGAGATTTAAATAAGAAAATTAAATAAATTAAAGAGATCAGAGTCACATATATAAGATAAAATTCAAAGATGAAAAATTGAATTAATTCAACAACAATATGGCATTTTCATGTACGTGCATACACTACACTAATTATTATATACACTTATCTTAACAAACTATTTAACACAGAACTATTAAATAAATAACTATATGTATTTTTTGCATTTAAATAACTTAAATCATTAAGCCACTGATTCCAATTTTAAATAAAGTGGAATGTATTTAGAATCAAGTTTAGAATTTTTCGTTATTTAAACAATCTCATTATAATTTACTCTTTCAGATAACTCATTACATTAACTTACATTAAATACACTTTATAAAAAACTTATGTTAAAAGACGAAATTATTTTACATTAAAATATCTGGAGATGATTTACCTAACATAACTGACTAATAAAATTTAAATAAACTAATAGATATCGCAACAACTGATTGCGAGAATTTCGTACTTGTAATTGGACCAGTTTATATTCAGGAGAGTTAACGGGTATTGGGCCTGGGTGTACGTGCACGACAACAAGCAGGCAATTGTTCCTGCACCCGATCAAATTTTTAAAATTCCAGTTCTGCCCTCGACTGGAATTGGGAGGTGTAGGTGTGTTCAGAATGGACTTTTCGAAAGTGAAAAAATACATTTTTAGAAAGATTTTTCCGAAGTCAATGGGAATAGAAATTTCAATCTGAAAAGGGTGTTTCCGAAATCTGAAAATGCATTTCGAAAAGGACTGTAAAAAAATCAAACCTCTTTTATATATATTTTGAATAAAGTGATAGGGTGCAGGAAGTAAACGATGGAGTGCATGAAGCAACGATCCAACAAGCAATGGTAAAACAATCTACAAACTCCAACAAAGGTGAACCAGTTATAAAGTGGCAAATGGGTTAAGATCAGAGAGTATGTGGAATCAACTTTTATTAGGTGTAAGTATTGATGATAGATCCAATCAAAATTCTACACTCTGTACGTTTCCCTTGTTCGGAAGATGTAAAGATCTTTACAGCAATAATTGTATCATAAGTGTAATTTGTTGTTTTCCGGACCAAGAAATAGTGTTTGAGTGTAAATTTGTAAAGAAATCGTAGTGAATAGAAACTGGATAAGTTGAGATGGCAGTTTGATTTTCTTCCCCTTGATTGCATGAAATTCAACAACTCCATTTGCTTTCTATAAACGTTTAAGTCCTCAACTAGTTTAGTTAACCAACTTTAAAGCACCATATAACTTTAATTTAAAGAACCATATAACAAATTATCACTTCTTGAACATTTTTCATAATAGCTTTTTATGAATTGCATAGTTCATTTTCTGAATTTGGTTTGTTGAGTTGCGGAATGTCCTGAATAGGTTTTATTGAATAGCGGATTCAGTAAAAATTCATTGGTAGCGGATTCAGTGAAAATTCATTTGTATCATCAACTGAAAAATTGTCCTATCAATGTTGGTTAGGAAAACCTTAATTAAGCTACATCATATTCCATGTTGGTTACTAGTACTAATTTAAAAAATTGTATTTGACATCTATTGAAAAACATCATTCATGTTAAAAAAAATAAAATCTCTGACCAATGTCAGCGAAAAATAATATTGACATGTATTAACAAAAAACAATTTAACTATAATAACTGTCAAATAATCGCGATGAACTTTAACAAGAAAGAAACATCCATCAATGGTCAGATTTTGAGTAACTCCTTGATTCGATCCATATTAAAAAATAAGAAGTGACAAATCAATCCAATCTCAATTTAAAATATTTACCACAATAAAATGTTAATATATAAAATAAAAAAATTGATGTAATTTTATAGTTTAAATTCAAAAAATTATCATGGAAAATAACTACTATTCAAAATAAAAATCTTAACAATAACGAGAGTTAGTTTAAATTATACTGACATACTTAATTCACCGATACACTAGTTTTTTTGAAATTTTAGACAAACATCCCTTAAAAATATTATATTATTCCTTTTTTACATCACATATACAACTTCTTAATGAAATTATTTAAAGATTAAAAAGAAATCGTCTAAGTATAATTTGAGAAAATCTAGGGGATGTTAGAGTGTAATAAACGACAAATAACACAAGTACATAAAGAATATCCAAATTAAGAATTGATTTTTTTTTTAATTAGGTTGTCAACTTTATCCAATTTACCCACTGGCTCCAAAAATCGAACCAGTTAAACCAAATTCGAATTTTACAACTATTTTTTGTGTATATATATGAGTTAGTATTCATTCACACCGAGAGTGTTAAAAGTTAATCAAATTACAACTTTAATAACTGTTTTTATAAAATGCAAATTTAATCTATTCATACGTTGTAAGTTCGTACTTTTATTAATTAAATATGTATATAAAATTTCATAAACATTCAAAATTATTTAGTTGGTATATAAATTAATTTTAATATATAATATGATATATAAATTATTGAAAAATTTTATCTCTCGCTGATTGTACTGAGACTCCTAAACTCGAGCGTGAAACTTATGTAAAAGTGGTCCGACAACAACCTTGTTAGGATAGATTCTAATATCATATCAGAAATCGACTCTAAGCCCAACTCAACCTTACAAAACTGGTTTATAAGGTGAAGTTTTCACTTACTTATAAACTATTGAAAGACTTCATTTCTATTTGATGTGGAATTTCAAACATAAATATATAAATATTCACTATTTGGTAACATTTATAAATTTTAAAAACTAAAAAATTAGATTGTTAGATTAATTAAATTTACATTTTATAAATATATTGAACTTTTGAAACTTTGATTTAACTCTTTTAAATAATCAAACCAATCTCAAAGTTTGATTTTATTCATTAAACTAAATAAACATGCTTAAAAAAATAATTAATAAAATCCAAAAATTCAATAATAATTAGCCTTCTTTACATTAATTTTTGCACGAATATGGTAGAATTTTTATTCAAAACTACTAAAATAAGTACTTTTGTAAATATTACGAATTTGGATAAACGGGATTAGGATAATGACTACCCAAACAATTATGGCTTCCCTTTGATTTTTGCCGAAATATGGTAGAATTCTTATTCAAAATTACCAAAATAAGTATTTTTTAAAAATATTCTGAATTTGAATAAATTTTCATTAGGATAATAGCTTTATTATAGAAACGTAAGTCACTATGACTTTGTGTTTTCTTAATAAAGTGACACCTTGAGTTTTTCTTTTTAAGTTGTTACTTAAATGATAATTTATATATATATATATATATATATATATATATATATATTAATTGTAAAAGTGCAATTGATATTTGGAAACATAAAATAATATGTAAAATAAATATAAATATATAAATTAAGATTATTGATGTAATTTATTATTTTTTATGATTTATATTTTTTTGCTATAATAGTTTCATTTTGAAAAGTAATGTTTTGATATTTAAATTTTTTAAAGATATAATTAGTTGTTTTTAAGATGATCAATTTAGAATAATGTTTTCAATTTAGATTTAGGTTAAATATGTGATCAAGGTGAATTTTTGTTAAAAAGATAAATATAATTGAAATAAATTCGTCGTAAATATTTTATATTAAATATTATTGAATATACGTAAATAATATTTTGTCCAAAGCAATAGACTCAATTTTTTTATGGGAGTTTATCGTACGTATCAATCTTCTAAATGTCGTGTAGTTTTCCTCCAACACGTAAAAAACCTATAAAAGTAAATTACACTTTAAGTGACAGCTTTTGAAAAACAAAAATAAATGGAAGTTGTTGTAATATTAATCAGCTCATTGAATGACATGTTCTTCGTGAGAAATCGTGGGTTTCATGAAAATCCATAATTTATATTTTTTAAAAGAACACTCACTTTACACGTGTCCCACGCCCAAGTGGCAACCTTAGGCCACTTTCATTTCCGTTTCCCATATATTCCTCACGTCCACGCACCATATTAAGTACGCTATGCATATCATAGATTTTAATGAGACAAAAAAATGTCTATATTTATGAAGTCAGTGAAAATTAGTTGGATCACTGTGTGGTAACAAGTAAACCACGCTAGCCAGGTAGTTTGGGCCTACAATTTAATGAAATAAATACCAGATTTTTTTCTTTCGTCCCGTTATGATCCACCGTGTGCACGTTCAAAACTAGTTTATGAAAAATTAAACATTACTTTCCAGTTACTATCTTTCTAAAAAATGGTTAAAATTAATCTCAACCCACTTTACGTTTTGGTAGCACAAAAACTTCAATTTTCGAGTCTCTATGGGCACACAGAAAACCTTAAAACCATGCATGTGGTTTTAAAAACCACTTATTTGGGTCATAATAAGTGCACAGAAAGATAGCGATCCAACAACTAATCTAGTTGGGATAAGATGGATCATAATAAAGTTAGGTACTTGTTGATACACACCACACTCGTGTATAGTTGTGAGCCAGAATTGTGAGGTCAACGATTTTGGAAATCGTAATAATAAGGCAATAGGGATATATCAGCGACAATTCAATAAATAAGGTAAAATTAAGAGGACGGGACAGAATCGATTCATCTGCTCCAAAAAATGAAGTTGGGAATGGCGAGAGGAGAATTCTGTCTAAGGTTCTCAGCAATATTGTTTTTGGTATTAAGCGCATGCTTGGTTGCTTTTGATACTCAAACCGAGGTTGTGTTCTTGAGTATTACGAAGAAGGCTACCTACAATGACTTGGACGTTCTCAAGTAAGAGCCTCCTCTTCCTTTATGTGTATTCTCCAATTGCTGTGCCTTAATATTCTCGAAATCAGAGCCAGGAATTTTATGTTTCTTTAGGATCTTGGTCTATGTTACATCTGCGGCTGCAGGTTACAACCTGCTTCAGTTATGCAAACACTCACCTTGCTCTAGAGGAAACTTCAAAGGGTCATATATGTGCATGGCTTGGATTTCTTTATTCTTGGATCAGGTAAATTAACTATCTTTTCTTAGTTGTCTGTGTTTTGTATTTTAAGGCTAAAGCTGATTTGGAATCTTCAAATTGTTCAGAGTTCAACAGAAGTTCAGTTTACTATTTTTATTTATTTTTTCCAATTGGGTAGCTAGCTCAAGTTCTCTACCAAAATAGATAAAAAACAAATTGGATTCACTTGGGTGATGATGATGGGGTTGTCTCTTTCCCAATTAGATGTGGGGTAATGTTTATTCAAGGAAAAGTCTTAGCATAGCTACATGGTAAAAGTCATCAGTAGCTGGTGTAAGGTGGTGTAATGTTTGTCCAATGATACCATCAGAATTTAACCATGTCCAAAAGAGAAATATTAAATGTGCGAAATTGAATCTTTGGTCATTTGACAGATGAGTTTGTGTTAAAATTTGTGAACAGATTGCTGTGTACATTACATTTAGTACAAACACTGCAGCAGCTGGAGCATCGCTGATAGCAGTGAAGGGGTCAGAAGCCTTTCAGTGGGTAAAGGTATGTGACAAATTCAAGAGATTCTGCGTCCAAATAGGAGGAGCGTTTTTGTGTGGCTATGTAGCGTCCATCTTAATGGCTCTAGTATCAACTATCTCAGCCTACAAAGTGTTCAGGATGTACTCCCCAAAGGGGTTCCTCCGTTTGAAGAGAACGTGATCGTTATTATTATCTTTCAAGGGCTACTTTGTGTTCTGCAAACTTTTTTTATTCATTGTATTCTGGAAGCTTTCAAGTATGATGCAAAATATATATGATGAAACTAGTGAAGAAAAGCTTGTAAAATTTGTTGTCAAATGGTTTTAGGTTGGTATATTTTCCTTCTCTTTTGCTTGAGTTTTCCCTGCCTGTATGATGTTCTTGCTCTCTTTTTCCAGTTAAAGAAATGTGAAAAAAATAAATAATAACACTGAAGAAAAATAGAAAGAAAAAAAAAGTATCATTTTCATGAATAAAAAGATAGAAAACGCAGTGAACATAACTTTTTAGAGGTCTGTTTTCTTTTTATTTTTTTTAATACATTTTTCATTTTCTATTATATTATTTTTGTTTCGTCCTATGATTCGTGCTCTTAGGTCTCGTTCGATAAATTTAACAGCAAATTGTAGAGATGAAAGTAAAAATTAAATTACAAGGAATTAAATTAAATAATTAAAAAATTAAGAGAACCCAAAAAGAAAAAAAAAATCCTATATTATTGAAACAAAATAATTATTTAGGCTAAACTTTTAAATATTGCAAATCTATATTTGGGAAGAAAAAAGATTAAATATGCCACGAACACATTGATAACCAGAAATCTAATTTGTAAAAATTGAAAACATACAACTTCTATGCAGTACGTAATGACATGTATTCATCTAGCAAGTTAAGAAATAAAGATAAAAGCTAACAAATTAGAAGTACAAAAATTCAAACATAAAGCAAGACAGGCTACCTAAACCAATACAAATGGTAATTCATGAGCACGAAGTAAAAAAAAAAAAAAAAAACAGAAGAATGTCTAACATAGTATCAAATAATACAAATACTAATACTAATATGCATAATATAAATTAAGAAAAAAAATCATTTATTTTTCTATCATTTGTTCCGCTAATAAGAATGATTTTGTACGTCATTTGTCATTTCTATGGTTTATATATATATATATATTTATCACTTACGTCTTATCATTTTAGGTTTGTTTTTTCTGCTTAATATTTTTTATATCTGCTTTATAAATTGAAGACCATTGAATCATTGCATAACTTTTTTAATATTTATATTTGTTTAAAATTTATTTTTTATTGCTTACCCATGCATTCAATTTGAGTAAATTTGTTTGTTCTTCATCGATTCAATTAAAATGTTCGATGTTTATTTTTATAAAATTTAACTTAAATAAATATTTACTCATCATAATATATAATTATTTTTTATTTAGTTCCTCTTATTACTATTATTATTACTATTATTATTATTATATATATATATATATATATTAAATTCAAGGTTTACCATTAAATAAAAAATGTTACAAATTTAAATATAAGTTAAAAGTTTTGAGAATTAAAAAGGATGTTAAATCTTTTATATAAATTGACTCATGAATTATTAACATCAATGTCTTACCGTTAAAAAAATAATTTAAAGATCATAATAATTTGTCACTCCTTTTTTCTTATTATATATAAAGCTCAGAGAACATAAATAATAGGACAAACAGACACACAGTTAAATTAGATACTTGAGGGATCTTGAAGGATAGAAAATTTCCTCTATTTATTCAAGAAGACAAAATAATAAATAGAAAAAAGTGTGAACAAAGATGTTTTTCACATTCAGAATTTATATTTTCATTTTTTTTTGTGGTCAACATATGATTTTGATATTAACGAAATTTATGTATGGTCCGTGGAATCTTTTAATACTTTGTGGCAACACTTGGCTAGCATGTTATTCGTACACTGCGAGAACAGTGAGATAGTTTGGCCACCATTTTTATTGCCCTACGAAGAGAGGTTCGTGTCACGTCTCATTGTCATATTCATGGTCGACGAAACTAAGTGGTTACTCTCACATTTAATAATAAGAACTTAAATATATATTTTTAATAATCTTTATGTGACAGAGGAAGAAGACAACTCATATTAAAATTGAGATCACCTCCAACGGCCCAAGTTTCCAACAGTCTTCTTAATCATTTATATGTCCACATCAAGCTTGTTTTCGTTGCCCCTCCGAATAGTGCACACATTTAATGTTTAGTCTTGTTTTTTTTATAAAGAGAAAACTGAATAAAAATTAAGAATCTCAAGTCTTTTTTTATAATTAGACATTAGGAATCTCATATTGGAAAAAACAATTTGAAGTCTTCAAATTAAGGCTGTTTTATTTCCGTTTTAGTATATTATTTTTATTCTTGTATCAAATTTTAAACCCTTTTAAAGAATGGAAGAAAATTTTATTTTAATATTTGATACTATAACTGTTAGCTGTCTCTTTTTTACTATGATCATACTAGGATTAAAAATATATTATCCAATTATTTAATATTGCAAAGAGCCCAAGAAAAGAATGCCCAAACTTAGACGGCAATGCATTCCTCACCGCATAAATTTAAACTACACCCTCATATTACATGTGAAAATATCGAATTACCCTTCCTTACATTTATATTGAACCTACATTTTTTTTTCTCCCTCACATCTTATTCTTTTATCTCCGCTACACCCTCGTTGCTTTGCATCCCTTCCATTGTTCTTCTTTCATTCGTGTGTTGGAACTGTAGTAGCCACCATCGTCGACAATTGTGTTGCATATGTTGAAGAAGTAAATGTTTATTATTATTGTTAGCAAAGGTTTCATGAAACATCACTGCAAGTGGAAGCCATATAGATATTGTTCACATTGATTCATAAAAAGACACAGAGCAAGTTGTCATTGATATTAACGTGTTATCACTAACCGTTACATAAAGAGTAAGTAGGATTTATTAGAGAGCCTGTTGATATCACATTTTTATTGAGTTACGCTAATCATATCATTTATAGACTGTGAGAGGGTGACGATCAAGGAAAATTGAAGTTGCTTTCCTCACATATCAAGCTCAGTAAGTTTGGGATCCTTCATCCCTAAATTGAGATTGGGGAGCTTAATATTAGGTTGTTGTTACAGTGCAACATTAGTTATGAAACTTTTGATAAAGATTTGATATCAGTTTTTGTTGAGAGGTGACACTCCAACACCAACAATTTCTACTTCTTTATTGGTAAGATGACTATCATCCTGAATGACGTGTAATATTATTGCACTTTCCCATTGAGAGATAATTTTGTTTGTATGTGATGTTGGATTTCACATTAACATCAACATTGTTGGTTAAGCTATTTGGGATGGAGTTGGTGATGTCACGACCAAGTTGAGACAATGTAATGATACTCTCTGACCTAGTTGTGTGAGATGTACGAAGAACACATTATCCACCACAAATGAGAGTTCAGAACTCATGCTTATTTATTACATCTAATTGGATATACATTTTTTTTAACATGTTATGCATATGTAATAAATTTGTACGAGCAGCTTATGCATTTACCTACATATATGATGAGTTAAAAGATGTATGCTCTGCACAGACAAAATAGTCATAATGTTATATTACACTGTTATAATTAAATAATATACGTAATTTAAACAATTTAAATTTATTTCCAATAAAATATACGAATAATTTTGAGTTCGTAATGATTCAGAAAATGATATATAAACATTTTCTAGAAATGAAAATAAAGAGATATCAATCCTGTACAAATCAGAAGTTCCACCCTCACATATCTCGTGTAGTCGCCAAACATTATATATGTATAGTTAACACAAATTGATAAAATTGGATTTTCAAATTATGTGGAGGTGCATAATCTCACTCACAACTTAGTCCAACACCTTTGGGGAAACATCTAAAACTATATTTAGCTGGGGCCTAATGTTCCTTTTGCAAAGTTTATGAAATATTTTTGAATATTTCTTTATACACCCAAGAAAATTTCACTCTGAATCCCATTTTATATTTCGGAATACTCTTTCTAAAATGTAAAAATGGGATGCATGATGAGTTTTTTCAGTGCATAAAATATACACAATTTCTTTTCGTAAATGATTTAGGTGACTTTGTAAAAAAAAAAAAAAAAAAAAAAAAAAACTAGCTCTGTAGCATATAAATCTGACTGGAGTATTTAGGTTTTACTTCATGGATGCAATTATTGGGCTATAGTGTAACATCTATCCTTCTCTTTTATAGTTGTGGACAAATTCTTCCTACACCCTAATACACGCTTCCTGCACCCTAATACAGATTTTTAATTTCATAAATATCCCATATATAGAAAGCACACCTATCCGGTTCACAATGCTAAAAGAAGAGATAACCAGATGGCATCCCATCCGGGTGTCATTTTTAAAAAAATTGACAACTGGATGAGTATGTCATCCGGTTGTCATTTCAGAATAAAATGAGAACCGGATGGCACCTCATCCGGGTTTCATTTTAACTTTATCCGTTTGTTTCCATTCTTCTAAATCTTTGATTAATCCTTCAAACAAGTAATAAGTAAGTAATTTTTGGTGTTTATTAGCAATTAGTAAGTGATATTATTGATTAGAGTAGTTGATTTGGAGTTTGGGACGTTGTCGATGACGAACAGAAGAATTTTTCGATTTGACGTATGAGAACCGGATGGGTTCCATCCGGTTGTCATTTTGATTTGAAAATGAGAACCGGATGGCACTCCCATCCTGTTGTCATTTCAAAATCAAAATGACAATCGGATGAGTATGCCATCCGGTTGTCATTTACAAATAAAATGACATTTTTTTTAAATGACAACCGGATGGGATTGCCATCCGGTTGTCATTTTATTTTGAAATGACAACCGGATAAAGGTGTCATCTGGTTGTCATTTTATTTTGAAATGACAATCGGATGGGGTGTCATCCGATTCTCATTTTATTTTAAAATGACAACCGAATGACATACTCATCCAATTATATTTTTTTTGAAATATGAACCGGATGGGGGTGTCATCCAGTTCTATTTTTTTGTCCATGTGAACTCGACAGTGAGAGTTGTAGAATTAAAATTTTGTATTGGGGTGCTGGAAGAGTGTATTAGGATACAGGAAGAATTTGTCATAGTTGTGTGGGTCGCAATTTATAACTTTATGGGCTTTTCATTGCTGTTTGTGGAGTTTTTGTTCACGACGGCTTCTCCCAGCACCTCCATACTTTTTATTATTTTTTATTTCAAAATAAATATTCCCTAATAAAAACGCAAAAAAATGACACGAATTGCCTTCCCCCTTTATTGGACGTACACAGAGAGCAACAAAGTGACACAGAAATTCATATATTATGACATAAATAAACTTAAGGTATTTTTTTATATGTTTCTTAAAAAATACTTGTAAGAGAACGCAGTAAAAAAATATTTTTAATAAACTAAAATTATTTTATTTGTGATGTAAACTATAGAAAATCATGTATAATTAATCTAAATTCTTATTTTTAGTTCATAAAAAAGTATTATTTTGTTTCTAAAATTCTGAAGAAATTTATCTAAAAAAGACTTTAAAGAATATATAATTAATTATGATTAAAATTTATTTAATAACCACTTAAAAAATCAAAATAACTTCAATTGGTTTGATTCAATTTCAGTTATAGTTAAGTTGTTTTGGTTTTAATTGATCTTAAAACAATGATAATTACAAAACTAAACAGATAATTGTTGTAAATTGAACATTATAAGGAGGTGGTGAGCATAGAGCATTTGGGGTCTTCACGTATCAATTAGTGATAGGTTGTTCACGATTTAAGATTGGAAGTGATGATCCATGCAGAGTTGAAGAGCGAGTGTGTATTAAACCAAAAAGGTAAAATCTGATGGAGAGGAAACCAAATCTTACAGGAAACGGAAGCAAAAAGAAAAAGGATAACCCAAATTCAGAAAGAGCAACATAATCCAGATTATCATCACATGAAGGAACATGGTTCATGCAAACCAAACGATAATGACACTCTAATCAAATTAAGTGGAATCACTTTGACAATATTGCTTTAATTTGTTACTTGTTGGATACAGCTTTCTTTTCTCCAACACCACATTTGTGAAAGCCAAACTTTTAGTGTCCGTTACGTGTCAAATTGTTTCCTCCTCCTTTCACCCAACAAGATTTTCCTTCTCTGTACCTCAGTAAAAATCTCAAAAACACTGTCCCTCAAATCAAAACATAAGTCAATGAATATTTAGTGAATGACTGTAACAACATCTTGCATGTGATTTAATTTTACTGTTGAATCATAAGCTCTTACATGTTTTGAAAGTTTATATACTCAACTTGGATCACTATTTAAAAGTTTGGAAATAGTTGAGCATAGCGCAGACACCAAATATGGAGAAAAAGAGTTTCTAAATTGATAGATAAATACATGACAGAAAAAAGTATTATGAAAGATGAGGATGTTCACAGGAACGTTGAAAGAGAAAGTTTGTGTAGTAAGTGATTTAAAAAGGCTAAAGTCCAGAACGCACTTGAAGGAGTAGCTTAACTGGAACAAGAAAGACACTGAATTTGTTGCTTCATTTTAGCTAAACCGGTTAAAAAAAAGAAACACATCACAAACTGGACCTCTACCTTAAACAATGAAACGATGATAAGTGGTTGATTAAGCAAGTAAGAAAGAGTGTGGTCCAGCATAAGGACTCATAGTCAAGGATGTATGGACCACAAGGGAGATAGATAATGATAATGATGATTATATATTATGTCTCTGTGCTACTTAGGAGCATGAACCCAAGGATTACATTACAACCTTAAAGAGACACCTAACATGGCCCCTCCCAACTCTATAACCTACAATTATGGCCGACCGTATCCAACCCACTTACCTAGTTTTCAAAAGTACTTCGCAACAATCCCTGTCTGCTTTACTAATCATCCATCTAACTTCTACATTTGACATTTTAAGTCCGTGCACATATCTTTGCACCTCCATTGCTATTCCATTTCCCTTTACCATTATAAATAACTAATTATTACACCATTCGACCAAGTCTTTCTTTTCCATAACTAATCAACACTCTTTAAAACCTACTTAATCATGTTCCATTATTTTAACTAAATAATAATCTTAAGTTTAACTCTTCGCCTTGGATACACGACTTTATTGAATGTTTGAAAGAAAAAATAATTATCTTTTTCGTCACTCTTCCTGACTTGAACAAGATTATATACCACTCTGCACTACACGAGTTTTACAAAATAAAACATTATCTTATGAGTGTTCTGTCTTTATTAATCAAGACTACGAAAATTAATTTAATTATTTTAAGCTTAAAGTGAATTGGTTGGCTTAACTCATCACAGATACCTAATTGAGTTCATCCATGTCGAGGCAATGTATTTTTAAAGCAGAGTTCAATTCAAGGCTGATATAAGGTCCAAGTAGATAAAGTAAATGTTTAAGATCTAGAAAAAATTTAACATCAATATATTATTATAAAATTAAAAATATTTAATTTTAAAATTACACTTAAAAATAATTTTTAATTAAAAATTTAAAATATTTTAAATGTGTATCGGTATTATAAATATTTTATTATCGGTATTATAAATAATGTAAGTTATATGTCTCATTTCAATTTAACTATAATATAAAATATATGATAATTATGTTTATTTGATTTATAGTGTTACATTAGTTGGAAAACCATAATTATGAATATTATGAGATGAAATAATGTGTTCAAGATATTCACAAATATTATTAACTCATTGAGAGAGATAATGCAAAATTAACTCAAATACCTTACTTATGTAATTGTCAATTTTATTTTTTATTGATTAAGATAAATTTAGTAGTTTTAGTTTTTGAGTGACTCATCCTATTAAAGAACGAAGATATTAAATTGCAATGAACTTTCTTTTTTTAAAGTATTATCTATAAGATGTAGATCTTTAGTTTATTTAAATATACTTGCAAATGTTATATAACTTTTAAAATAATCTTTAAATTTTATTTTAAGAAATAACTTTATTTTTACCTATTTAAATAGCATAAATAGCTTTTAAAAATATCAAAAATGGTATGCAAGGCCATTACCTAACAACAAATGGGTATCTTCACTCATATTACTCACAATTGATAGATATAAGAACTAGAAAAATCACTATTGAAAATCAAATATAAAATGATCACACTTTGGATCTTATGGCAACCAATGATGCTTTCATTAATCCCAGTTTAATCAAAACTATATAGACAGATAGACAGATAGGTAGGTAGACAATTAATAAGGAGGCAAGTGGAGCAAGTAGGTAAGGAGAGGGGTAGGCAGGTAAATAAGGAGGTAAGTGGAGCAAGTAGGTAGACAGAGAAGTAGGAAGGTAAATAAGGAGGCAAGTGGAGCATGTAGGTAGATAGAGAGGTAGGTAGACAAAGAGGTAAGTAGAGAGATAGGTAGATAGGCAGATAGATAAACAGATAGATAGGTAAGCTGGTAGGTAGAGGCAGGTAGATAAGCAAATAGGTAGAGAGGTAGGCATGTGCTTAGGCACCTAGGCAGTCAGTAGGCATGTAGGTAGAAATATAGGTAGATAGACAGGTGAACATGTAAGTAGGTAGACTGGGCAGATAGGTAGGTAGTTCCAAATGTTCTAAATAGTTCCACATATTCTTTGTTCGTCTTGAAATATATAAAAATATCATCTATGAAAATCACTACAAAATAATCTAAGAATGGTGGAAACATCTTATTCATTTAATCCATAAGCATTGCAAGTGCATTAGTCACTCCTAAACATATTACTGCCATAATGATGTGCAATATTGTGCAAAAGATGCAACTATCAAACAAATACATCCATTTATCTTTGTTGTTTGGATGTACAATTGGTGTAATCAATCTTACTTCATTGATTCAATTACAATATATTAAACATCTGAACATCAAGTAGGTAGGGAGGTTAGTGGGAAGGTAGAGAAAGAGGGAGGTAGGCAGATAAATAGGTAGGAAGGCAGGTAGGTAGCGAGGTAGGTAGGTAGGTCCACCTGTCCTGAGGTGTTCCACATGTAGGTCTACCTATTCTGAAGTGTTCCATATGTTCTTCATTTGTCTTTTAATATAAAAGAATACCGTCTATGAAAATCACTATCTATAAAATAATCTAAGAAACACTGTAGGTGCATTAGTCATAACTTATAATTGGAAAAAGTCTCATATTACTTTAGTTTCAACTTACCACCAATGTAATATATATATATATATATATATATATATATATATATATATATATATATATATATATATATGTGTGTGTGTGTGTGTGTGTGTGTGTGTATATGTATGTATGTATGTCATTCTTTTAAAAAACAAAATCTATAATTAATACAAGGAAATACCATACAAAATTTTATAATTTTCTGATAAGTATAGATATGTGAAATAGGTGCCAAAAATCTAAAAAATACCTAAGCAAAATAAATAAAAGAGTAATAGTAAATAACGGAATTTTAAAAATTGGAGAACCTCAATTGTTGGTGTTGGTGGGTTGACCATTGCATTCCTTACCTCATTCCCATTTGAAGTTTTTTCACCTATGTACAATGTTGTGCAAAAGATGCAACCATCAAATTGGTCATGTACATCCACTTGATCTTCCCTAGATGCACAATATTTGAGAGGTGCAATCAATCTTACTTCATTGATTCACTTGTAATATATTCAACATCTGAACCTCAGCTATAATGATTTGTGTGGAATTAAATCACACAAGTCATCAGAATCCTTATCTCATTTCTAACATCTTTTATTTTTAACACATCTTGATCCCAACTTTATGTCAAAAGTTAAAACCATTTAAGGTTTTTTTTATCTTATTGTTATACAAAAGATGTAACTATCAAATTAGTAATGTACATCTACTTCAACTTCTTTGTGTGAATGCAGAATATTTAGAGGTACAATCAATAATCAAAATAATATTTTACTTGTTGATACTCTTTAGAATTTAAAATTTATTGGAAACATAAAAAAGAACTGTGAGTTTATATCTTATTCAATAAATTTCTTTTTTAACAAATATAAATATATATTAGAAAGATATATATATATATATATATATATATATATATATATATATATATATAATACATTTTATATACTTCTCATAATATATTATATCAATTTCTTGTATAGACACGTATTACTTTCTTAACCATTTAGTTTTTGTTTAACCATTTAGTTTTTTGTTAAAACAAAAAATAATATCAATGAATATATTTTTTAACCCATAACATAAAATAACATAATTTATAAAATGTTTTACAGAGTTAGACAACTTTATTTTTTATCCTTATAATTAAACATATATTAGGGAATTTAAATAACTCACACTCTATTCAATTAACTAAAGTACATCTCTTTGACTACAACTTGCACAAACATTATACATGGACATGTAGACTTTTTCACCTTAGAATATTTGGTTATTATAAAAAAAATTAAAGATAGATACTATATCGTTTTCAAATAAATCAAATCACAAAATAAATATGTCTTAATTAAATATCTATAAAAAAGAATATACACATCAAGTTGAATCTTATATGAGCGATTTTTTAATAATAAATAATCAATTTTAGTTAAGTTGGTTAAATGTGTAGGGGTTTGACAACCAAGAGATTTGCAAACCAAGTTTATTTTTTTAATTAAATAAAAAAGTTAATTTGATTATAATTAAATAAAATATAAAAAATATTTAATCTTTTATTCTAAAATAATAAATAATTGAAAAATATATATAATAACTAAATATATAATAAAATAAAAATTTTAAAATAATTAATAAAATAAAAATAAATTAATTATTTTCTTAATATATGTTTGATAAAAATAAATTTAATAAAATTATAAATATTAATAAAATTAAAAATTAAAAAGTATTATAATAAATTATAAAAAAAAATAATAAGATAATTTTAAAAATAAAATAATATTAATATTAATGTTAAAACTAAAAATAATAATAAAATCGTAAATAATAATTACAATAATAAAAATAATAAAAATAATAAAATAATGATAATAATGATAAAATTAAATAAATTTATAACATGAAAATTAATAATATTAACAATAATAATTTATTTTGTAAATTATACTTAATCTCATTTCATCTATTAAAAAATTTATTCTATCAATTGTACCTATCACATTACTAACAAATTTTCATAAATTTTTCTTTCATTTTTCACTATTTTCTCATTTATCCAAACATACAGGTCCACCTCAAATTCACTCTTTTTCATATCTTTAAATCTATCTTTTAATTCAAACATACTCTTAAAAAAAGAATTTTTAAGTATCACTGAGTTCTTAAATTATTTAGGTTTGGACACAAATTTTGACTTAGATCTTGAAAACATTTTCATTTCTAGGTTTGGACATCTTGTTAAAATAATATTAAAAATCATTTGTATATACACCTTAAACTTATTAATTAAATATTTCTTTTTAGAGAATAAGGGATCTAGTAATTATGTAATTATGTGTTAGTAACTTTATGCTATTGGAGGATCTTATTTATGAGGTGGTTATGATTGACTCAAATATTTTTCATCCATCTTTTTTAGGTATCGTGAGATGTTTTCTTATTTAGAATTCAAAATAAAAAATCTCATTGTTTACTTCTATAATGATTTGTTAAAAATTATTTCTGATAATATTTCAATATCTTGTAGCTTCGATTTTATAGGTTTCATAAAAATATTATGTTTTATATACATGATTTAATTATTATGTAAGATCTAACAATAATTTTTTATTATTGCGTAAGATCTGACAATAATTTTGGATTTTTGTAGTCTCACTTCATCCAAAAATTAGGAAGCAATTTAAATGAGTGTCAAAATTATGTTTAATAGTTAATACACGATTTCATAGGAGACATTTTCCGTAGACCATATTATCAAGAGTAAGTCAAACTTTCTTTACTTATAAATCATTTTGTAAATTTTTTTTTTTTGTTTTGATCTAACAAATTATTTTGTCATATAGTAATCACTAACAACTCATTGTATTTCAAGATATTTTGGTGTGTTATATTTCTTGTAGTATGTTTTTAAAGACTTGAAACTAAGTGGTTGAATTAATCAAGGTGATTAAACAACTAAACACTAAATTGAATTATATCACATGATTATGAAAGATTAACTCACTAATATTTATTGCACATGTGATTAAATTTCTTTAATGTTTCATTGATTTAGTTAATTCTTCATTCATTTCAAATAAATTCTAGATTATTTAAAAATTTGATTCATCCCTCTTCATAAACTTAACCTATTTTTCTAACACTTCTATCACCACTAAGAAACCATAACACAAACAATACTCTTAACAATTAAAATCAAAATCAAATACAAAAAAAAAAAGAGTTAAAATAACGAAGAAGTCGATATGAATAAATTGCAACACAAAATGAGAAGGAAAGATACAAAAAATAATGTCTAATATGATTTAATAAATTTATGATCTTTATGTTATTGATTTAATAAATAAACTCTTAGAAATGTTTTTAACTTACGAAGCTTACTCAAAGTTTTCAAATGATTTATAATATTTTCTAAATTAATTGCCCAAAGAAATTGACATAACTTTTATAAAAAAAACGGTCAGTTTTAATATATTAAAATCAAGTTTAATTCATTTAAATAAAAATTGGTGCGTTATTGCATAATTTTAATCCATTAAATTTAAGATATTAAGATATCATTTAAAGCAATTAAAAGAGTATGACCATCATAACATATTATTTTAATCGATTAAAGAATTCTTCCTTATAAAATCCAAGAAACTTAAATAACTTTTTAATAGATAAATATATTTTTAATCTATTCAAATAGAACTTAACATTTCAAATAAATCTAAAATACTTCAAAATAAACTGTTCACTTAAAAAAATATCACTTACAACACTACAACACGTTAAATACTCAAATTATAACTTAAATATAACATCACACAACATATTCAACATTTATATCGTTATAATATAGTATATTGTGCTTTTGATATTTGGAAACTTTAACTGATGTTTGTATACCAACAAATCTAGATAGTAACTTTTAGCATACTCTATTTTCTTAATCACATATATCAGATTATGACTATTTCTTAAGAAATGTAAGTCTAGTTTCATTTTAAACAATGACATATTGGTGATATATATATATATATATATATATATATATATATATATATATATATATATATATATATATATATATATATATATATATAATCTTTCATCCTAAAATTCATGAAATCTCATTCTTTGAAGAAGACTCTATATATGTTTAACTTTTATATATTAATATTAGTGTTAAGATTTTAATATGGTTAATCCATTAAATAGTATCAATATAAGTAGTTGGTTTGATGAAATTGAATTTGAATCTCTTAAAAAATTTTAAAATAATTTTATTATGGCTGGTAGCACGTAAGAAAAAACTTTTGTACTAAGTTAATTCTATATTTTTGTCAAATATAATTCCATATATATTTATTCGACGTAACATAATTTTTCTTCATAGTTTGTTAATATTTATTCGAAAATCCTCAAATTGACATCTATCTTTAATTTAAAATTTTAAAACAATAAATTTATGAGTTTTTTATATATTATTTAATTTTTTTATTTTATTCAACTTAGTATTTAAATTTATATTTAGATTCTCAACAATTTTTTATTATCATGTTGAGAAATTGAATACTGTTTTACTCTCTTTTTATTTTTCTATCCTTTGTTAATATTAAAAAATAATTCAGAATTAAACGAAAAGAGGAAGATTGTTTGTTAACTATATTGATTGAAATTTTCAAATCAAGTATTCATGTGGACGAACAAAGTACATATACGTGATGAAAAATTACGAAAAATCTTTTTTTTTATTTGAGGTCCATTTTTTTGTATGGGAGTCCATTTATAGAAATCTTATATTATATAATGAAATTATTTCACCGATTTAATTTTATGGGAGTCCATATATATTTTATCTCCCACTTTTACTGTTCTTTCTGTTTCTTGCAGAGAAATTTGTACATATAAATAAATTTTAATATTTAAAAGTTAACTGATTAAGTATCAAATTCCTTTCAATTTAATTTAAGATTATCAAATATTTTATGTGGGCATGGATAATTTTAAATTATATATATAAATATGGATTTGTGATTGAGCATATGAATTATCTAGTTTTTAAAATTAAAAGATGTTAGTTGGTTTTAAAACGATGGAGGTTTGATGTATTCCTTTGAACGCTCACAATGTACGGCATAAGGACAACCACAAATAAATTGAAAGCAATGCAATAATGCAGTGCACACGGATAAAACTTGTCACACTTGTTGAAGCACCAACTCTACAACTTATGCGTACCAAAAGTTACAATTCGAATATGCACATAGCTAATTCACTTCATAATTGTTTGTACCAATTCTCAACCCCGTGACAAATATTTACCATATTATTAAACTCCACTCTATAACTCCCCGAATAAAGACCAATTATTCGTTTATCTCCAACATAAGAAGCCCCGTGATAGAGAGAGCCATAAACTGCATGTACTTGTCTATTGTATCTGGCTAGTTTTAATTGCAAACAAGTCCATTAGTTCAGGTGCATTTCAATGTCAGAAGAAACTAAGAAGCTTTTCATAGTCATTTGTTTTCCCTTTCTTATTAAGCCCTTGTTGGAGTAAGCTTGGTGGCAAAGGAAAATGATACATTCTCGTTTTTCAGAATCAAGAACGATTTCACGTCAGGAACTACAAACGACTTTCTGAAGGAGACATAGGTAGTATCAAATTATTAAATACACATAGAACTTTTAAGGAACTTATTTATTGCACATAGGAAACTTTGACTTCCTACCAACAATACCATGTGAAATACTTTTAGAAACTGTATTCTCATGATAAGAGTCCAGAAAATGCAGGAAAGTATGTTATTGCTGCATAAAATCTCAAGGAAACTGAGTCTATCCATATATGCAGTATTGCAGCATCATTCCATAATTATACCATTATAGGTTGGTTCAAGTTTTTATGTGCATCCAACTCTTTCATGTTAGAGAAATATTAACAAAATAACAAGCAATGTGTCATGGAAACCCCTAAAAATATTGCATGGAATTTTAGACTATGGAAAATCGTAGCCTGGTTTCTGATAATTAGTTACACTACTAGTCTGGTGCAGCATTTGAATTTCACGATGCATTGCTCCATTTTGCTTTATGAAACTTATTTTTATGTTAAAAATATCTGAGATTTCAATAATAGATATACTGCCATTCTTACAGTACAAAAAACGTACAAAAGTAAACCATAAAAGATAGCCACAGTCACCAATATAGTAACCTATGTAACCTGAAATAAAGCCTCCTTTACCTTCTAAAGAAAAAAATGGCACTGGCACGTCCTGATCTTCTAAAAAGTGTCACTTCAAATTGTTACACGATTGATTCCCCCACAGACCCCTAACTAGATAGCCCCTCTCTATAGCTAGCTCCGCGTATAACTGGGGCATTGTTTAATTTGCTACATTCATAATCAGAAATTAATTCAGAATGGTTCATAATATTCATCTTATCACTCATAGTCATAGAAGCAAGATGTTATAGATCACAGAGTTTCACACATTAAAATTTCAAAGCCTCAACGACAAGTCAAGTTGGCCAATATTATCCTCCTGAACATGCTCAGAAGCATAACCCCTTGCCCAGGAAGCCATCCCTTCCTTTGGTCCAAAACTGTATTCTTTTCTTCCGCCAAGCCTCACATAACTTTGTCCTTGGTTATCCACAAGAGCACGACCAAGATGGTGTGAAGGGCTGAAGTTTGATCTTTGCTCCGGTGCTCCGTAAGATTGCATGCTTGAACTCATTTCCCTGCTCTTCTTGGCCAGTGTCCTCTCGAGCTTGTGAGCATTTTGGTGACCCCCTAGCGCTTGAGAGCTATAGAACTTTCTCTGGCAATAGTTGCATGAGAATATCCGCGGCTCAATGGGACTTATAGGTGAAGGAGAAGATGAAGAAGAAGAAGAAGGTTCAAGAAGAAGATCTAGATTGAGGTGATTGATCTCATCATCTGGTTGGCTTAGGTGAAGAGAAGTATTGGGATGGAAATTCATGGCCATAAGTGGGTGTGCAAGGTAGTGGTAGTGGTTCCTAGAATGAGTATGAAGTAAGTAGTGTGGGAAAGAAAGCAATAGAGAGGAAAGGATATAGGGTGCGAAGTGGGGGGTGAGAGAGGATGTTTATGTAATATAAGAGGCTCAAAGGTTCACTGTTCCTGCAGACACAAATAGTAGTATATTGAGTGAATGAGTGAGGGTATTGAGTGAGATAGAGAGACATGTATCTGCAAGATCAATGGAGAATCAAAGAGGTTGTCGCCTTCATTAATGGCAGAGTTTGGATCCTTTGTCGGTCGATGGCCAAAAAATAATGTTATGGGGTACCCCGTATGAAACCCACCATGAAGATTAATCAGGTTTTTTTGTATTTTAACTTTGTTTCTGTCTTTGAAAACGAGTGAACGTTCGCAATAAGCATGTAATCAGAAATTCTAAGTAGCATTGTTGTGACCCCTTGTCAACAACGAGTTTAAACTCAAATCATGCAGTGTTCCATCAATGTTCCAATTTTGGAATTACAAAATGTGCAAGATAAACCATCTTGACTCGACTAAACAATGAACATGATTGGAGACTATTTTTACATTTTGTCTTAAATCAAGGGCGTGCTATATATACCTATTTTCCACTATGCCCCTATCTGTCCATTCAGGATTGGACAATGAACCCATTTTAACCAAATCGGCGGCTTAGATTAATTAACTACTATTCAACCATTCTGCTCATACACCTCGTATCAATTACTATCCACTCTATATATTTCTGTACAATAATCTAGCTAGTAATTAATATAGAACCAATGCATATCTGTCTGCCCATATGTACATATAATAATCAGTACAAAGCCTACTCAATTTGGTTTTATTCATTCAATAATGGCAGACCAACCAATAATCCATATTTTCTCATCATGTTAATTGAATTTACACAATGTGGATTATTACCTTTCGTCCCAATGCAAAGCACGCAATGACTTGCAATTGCCAGATATGCCCCTCCCCCAAAAACTAATCTTTTCAGATGTGAGGTGTATATATTTTATTTATTTTCCAATAGTTTCACCTTGCACCGTACACCAAAAGAATCAAATAAATAAAATTGCAGGGTGACTTGTGCACAATATTCCTAGCTGTCGATATGTAGTGAATTTCGTACTGTTCCCTTTTGAATCCATTTCTCTGATTATTGTCTGTGTCCGTTACAGCACAGCTACTACTACTAAAAGTCACAGTTCTAGACCTGACTTGTATTGAATCTGTATTCATGGCTTTACCTTCAATTTCATCAACTATAGTCAATAGCCGGAATGGAGATAGAAACTGGTAGTTCTTCTAGCTCTGTACTCTGGCTTTGGCACGGTGCCCTTATTAATTATGACCAAACTTCCTCTTCTATCTGTCTTTCTCTCTCCACTACTTCCATTCTGGCTTAGTGATTTTACAAATGTGTTGACTGGGCCAAGCACATGGGGGATGGAATTATAAAATAAGATATTAGGTTATATAATTTCTTTGTACAAAAAAACTGTATGAGAAAGAGAGAAGTGTGTGATAATTAGATGAAACAGATAAAGGGAAATTATAAAAAAGTGGTGCAAACATTGTTTATAAAAATGTGGCGTAGCAGAGAAATTAAATTGGAGGCGTCGTCCCCAGAGAGGTATTTGTAGTGGCACAAAATCCCCATCACGTAATAGGGTTGAATAATTTAATGGTAAACCATGATTGAGGGATCATAATCTTGTCATCGGCTATCATTGCGGAAGGGCTTGTCTGCAAATCACAGACACAGAATGAACCAAGAAACTACGTCCTGTTGCCGTATCAGTCACTTGGTCTTAAGATTCCAAAGCTAAGTAAACATTAATTCTTGTGCAAAACTAAACAATATCCACTCAGTCAAATGGGATGTTTCCCTTCGTACTTGATCAAACCAACATTAATGATAACTAGGTTCCATGTATACACGGCTAATGTTAATTAAACTCACTAGAAAATACAATTAGAAGGGATTGTCTGGTAGACATGTTACAGAACTGCACTCATTTTTGAATGTTCACTTGTTTAAATTAAGACACATACCATGATACCATGACCGTGATAAGAAACCACTGTTATTGAGATGATGTCTACTATGCCAAAAAAAGTGTGCTTCTCATTTTTTTTTTATCAATTCTTGCGCTAGCCACAATAAAATAGGTTTTTAAGATTAATTATATCGGATATTAGTTTATGACCGGACATAGAATTTATAAATCATACTAAAAAATTATATATTACATTTACCACTATCTTCATAAATTTTTAACTTACTTCATCCACAATGTTTGTCTCAATATTCACAACATCAAAGGTTTGAAACTCGTAGGAGTTTGGTTAAATGTTTCTAGTTTCTCATACTAAAAGAGTTAAAGAATGTGTGTATTTACGAAAATACGTCATTATGTTATTATACGTTTAACATATAAATAAAGTTGGTACAAATACATAAAAATGGAAAAAAAAATATGATAATAAAATGTGGAAGAAAAAATATAGGCAGTAAAATTTACGAAATGATGGTGATAATTGAGAGGTAAAACATGTAATACATTAAGTTAAAATTAAGGTGAATATTAAAACATAAAAAAAATAGACAAACTGGGGGATTTATTGAAAAACTTTAGAAGAAAAAAATAGTGAAGAAAAATATTGTTCGAGTTTATTAAAGTAAGAAAGAAAATGATATGATGCATGCACAACCTGAACATGGATTGTGTTATGATATATAGGTGCGTTCTCTGCGTGTTCCTTTGGTCAGAAGGGAATAAGACTGTATAGATTGGATTATCAATTGAACATTTTTTTTTTCTTTATGGTCCAAATTCAATTATTTTTGAAGCATCTTCAAATGTGACGCTAAGGATTATGTTCAAAGTGAACTACAAGCTCTATCTTCATGCCAATTTTGTAGGCATAGACATACCTTGTTTCATCTCTTGTTTTCTTCTTTTGTTTGGGTTATGGACCATTTGTTTTATGCAAAAATAAATCTAAAAAAAGAATCACTATATACTAACTCTGAAAAACAAAAGACTATATTATATACTTTATGTAGTATATTTGCATTTTGTCAAATTCTAGATTTTGAATTTATTTATAGAATAAAGAAATACTAAAAGGATTCCTAGCGGGCCTTATACAACACTACCTACTCCACTCTTCCCAAAAAAATCAATAGGAAGGTATAACACAACATTAAGGTCGTAAATAAGTAATCAAATGGAAAAAATTTGTTTATATTATTTATAGTACAAATTATAAATATGCATATATATGTTCTGGTAATTTATTTAACTTTCGGTACTTGTCTAAAAAATTATAATAAAAAATATTTTACATTTACTTCGAATTTCACAAAAATATAACAATGAATGAATATACAACGTAATACAGGAAAAAAATATACTATATGATCCATAAAAGGAATTTTTTAAAAAAATAATAATAAGAGTAATGAAACCACACATATAATTGAATTAAATCTTTTGGTTTTTATAACATAATATTTTTATAATTTTATTATCTCATGCACATATTTAATAATTTTGTATAGCTGGCTTGTGTGAATCAATTTTAGGATATGATATATCTTATTGTTTTATTTTATTTCAATCCCTATAATTAAAAATTTACAAAGAGTGAAATGAAAAGAAAAATGAATTAATCTTGAAATTTGTTATTGATAGTCTCTCTTATGCTTAAGAGAACATTAATTTTTTGGTGAAGTTTTATTTTATTTTTGGTTGAAGTAGAGAAAATTAATTTGTTATTGATAGTCTTTCTTTATTTTCTTTCTAAGAATGACCGTAATGAAAAAAGAAATAACAAATCAATTTATTATCTATTGGTAGTATTAAATTATATTTATAGATTGTTTGTTTTTAAATAAATACAATATTTATAAAATATTATTAATTGTGCAAGATAGTGATTAAAAATAATACAGCTAGCAGATAAGATGTTGAATTACTCAACTATAAAAAACTTTAACTAATAACTTATAGTTTAGGAAATTATTAAAAAAAGTAATGAATTATACTACATTAAGTCTCAAATATTAAATTCATCTAAAAACTTAAAATTTCTAGATAATCTTGTACAAGACTTTTCTCATAATTAATTTGGAGAAAGACCTATGATTCGCCAAAGAATTTCAATCGTAGGCAAGTTTCCAAACTAGAAAATATTGGGAGATTTTATGTTCGAGAGAAAAGAACATCACTATGAATTAGCAGTATTTTTTTCTCCTAACAAAAGATAAATTCAGAACTATTTCCCACCTTCAGTTTGTTTTCTGCAATTTCTTGACAGATATAGTAAAGTAGGTTTTTGACACCACCATCTTCTGAATGAAAGCTTTACTGTTCACTTTCTCTTGGCTTCGGTGTCTGCACTGCACCATTGGCTATCAGAGACATTGGTATCTCGCGCACTTTAGCTTTAATGAGGAGAATCTGGACACAGATTGTTACAATCTCATAGATATTCCCTTTAATAAACTTCTTGTTCGCATATTTTTCTCTTTTCAAAACGACAAATTGGAAAATGTTGATGAAAAGTATGCTTTTTTGTGTGTATCAAGATAATTTCAATCAAAAGCAAGGGATTAATGATCCTTTATAATGTCGATATATAGATATAACTGAACTTCTCTCAGCCAAACCTTTATAAAAAGTGTTCTTAATTTCTTGTTTGTTACATTGATTGACAGCTTTTACACACCCTTTCGAAAAAATTAAACAACCCATCTAAATTATAACTTTTTCTTTTCAATTCGAAAAAAAAAAAAATCCGTTTAAGTTGGTAATGATTATAGATTTGAAGTGGGTGACAGAGACATGGGAGAACTGCAAAGCCTAGTGACAACATTGATAAGATGGAAGCAAAGTCTTCTGTCTCATGCTTGGATATGGAATATATGCGAAAGGCAGACTCAGATAAGAGGTTGTTGACAAGCATGTTGGTTGTTTTTTCTGGCTTCTATGTAAACTAAACTCATAAGTTAATGAGAATGTTAAGTAAGAATTGAACTTATATTGGCGTGAATTTGAATACTCCAACTGATATGATGATGTTAATGAATAACTTCAAAGATCTGTAAATGCTGTCTTGAAGTATTAACTGTTGCTATGATCTTAAGGAGTTTTTAAGAACATCATTTGATGATATGAAATATTTTTCTGCTTCCAAGTGGATAATGATCTCTACTGTGTGCTGCTCCAATGGAAATGACTCTTCTCTTTTCTCTCAATTAGTGATAAACATTTCTTTTGTCGTACACATTTCAGCTTTAAGACTTTAGTTATGGCTTATGTAGTTGTGACTTGTTATGACATGATCGATCATTAAAGCTCCAAAATGAACATGTCTCATCACTTGCAAGTTGCAACTCCTCGGGTCTACGCATTTTCTTTTTCATGCTTCATTTTGTCGCTTATTGGCCGATATTCTACTAGTGTGAAGCCATTTTAGCTAGGTTGAGCACTCTTCCTTTTTAGTCTAAATATGGAATTGGAGAGTGCAATATGAAAAAAATCTATCAAGTGACGGGGATAGAGTCAAAGGTTAATTATGTGGAGAGTCTCAAACACATTCCTTCCACGTAAGGCTCCAAAAACCCTTCTTAGATGTGAGATTGAGTAGACGAATTGCTTGATTTAGTACTTAAATCTAGAGATTCTCTTTGTTAATGAGCTAGCTTTTAGGATTGGATTATTTTATTATGTTTAAGTAATGATAATTAGTGTTTTCATTCAGAGTTATGTTAGGGGAAAATTTATTTATATACTAAATTAAGGTGTAAAGTAAAAATATTGATAGGTGTGTAGAGTTGTCTAATTTTTTTTCCACTGAATTAATGTTTAGGATTAACAGATAGATTAAAAGGATAATCATAAGATTATTTAATGGTAATAATAATAATAGTCTTACTTCAATACATTAAGTAATTACGTTATTAATACTTAAACTTAGAAATTATTTTATGTAATAGATTAGTTTTTAGGGTTGAACTCTCCTCTTATGTTTAGGTCTTAAGTATTCTTTGATTCTTTTTGAAGAATGACATTTGTTACTTGAAATTTCTAAATAATACCATCTCTTAGAATAATTATTATAGATGAGTATCAATAATTATTATCATCTTTCCATTTAGTTATATAATAATTAAATCCTCAGCTATCTTAAAATAATTATAGGATTATGATGAAATTGTCCTTGGGATAGGTTATGCAATTATAAGAAAAGAGCCTTAATTCATATTAGTGATAAAATCTCTTCAATTATTATTATACATGCTACAATTTTATGTACGTGTTGCATTCAATAAGCATAAATCTATTTTATGAAGATTTGTGTCTGTGATTTTGCTTCATTGAATAGGGTTTTGGTAAAACTTATTGAGGGCTTTTGTGGATCAATTATTGTAAACTTGGATAATCTAGATAAAACCTTTTCTTCCCTCCCCACTCTTCCAAAAATTTCCAACCCAGTAGGTTTATGTGAACCAAAATGCTTCTGCAACATTTAGTGACGACAAACCCATAAATCCATTTGTTATGTGTGATGATGATGTTGAATTGGACCTATCGATAGATCATAGAGTACTAGTTTTTTTTGTGCAGTTCAAAGTAGAATTTTGCCCAGTCAACGAATATATATTTACACTTTGAAATTACCTTTCTCTTCTTTAAAGGAGTTATTGCTAGAGTTTTGTCTCTTATATGATGGAATATATGGTTCTGTGTCCTTTTTATTTTGTGGGAAGAGGTGGATTGTGGTGATTACAAGCTACAAAAACTTTCGATTCAGATATTGGTTATTCTAGTTCCTTTTGGAAGAAAAAGGAACCTAATTTTGTGCCTCTCATCTTGGAAGACTAAAGCAATATCTCTATCAGACCAATACATCTACACACACCACACTAAATTTATATAAAAAGAATGTTATACATAAGTTAGAAAATCTTTAACCTAAGTGTTGGGAAATGTTTTTAAAACTTTGTTGTATTTTAATTATATCTTATCATGTCATATTATTTTTAAGACTTGTTTTAAAAAAAAATTCTACAAAAATACTCACATTTCTACAATATCATACTTTAACAATTATTTTTATCTGAAATTAGAAACATTATTTTGGTATTAATAATGAGATTATTTGTTTGTATTTTAAGACATACTAATAATTATTATATAGTCCTTTTCACTTATTTTCATATCAAATTTTGTTATAAACTATAAAATTTATTAGTTTCATATTAAACTATAACTAACATTGTAATTTCTTAAGAGAAAAATTTATATTATATTCATATTTTCATTAAATATATTTTTATTAATATTTTGATAGATTATTAGTAATGTAATTAACATTGTATAATATAAAATTATAAATACTTTTGTACAAAATTTGATATATGCATATTTATGACTTTTTGAGTCTCAAAATAACTATAATTAAACTATTTTCACCCATATTAATAGTAACAATAAATTTTATTTTTTAAAACAATTAAAAAAATAATATTTCTGTAAATACATTTTTGAATTTGTTGAAAAGAAAATATTAATATTATCTTTATGAGACAAATTAGAAACAAAATAATTAATAATTCATTAAAAGATGAGAACATTATCGAAACTAGAATTAAAAATAAAATAAAATTACATCCATTTTAAAGTAAAAAAAAAAAAAAAAGAAAACTGCAAGTTTAAATTTTGTGTTTAGTTAGCGGTGTTTCCTCCCTGCAAACCAATTAATGTTGTTTGTGGTTGACACCAGAAGTTATGGATTGTGGTTAGATTGTTTCTAGGACAAGTTGAGATGATAAATTTGAAGTTGATTCAATTAAGATTTCATATACAATATTTATGAGTGATAAAATTAAGTCAATCTATTTAGATAATATATTAAACTTGGTTTTAAAGAAAAAATTGCTTGAGTTTTAATTTTTTAATTTAAAACCCATGAAAGATATTAAGACGAAGCAGGTGATGAATACTGTGTGACAAAAATATGAGAACATATTTTTCATATTCCATTAACGTGAGTAAGGACAAAATGCATACACGAAGCTGAGCCCGCATGTTTGCAAGTAGGGTACAAATCGTATTCCTCAACTGTGCAAACATGGAGGACTCTGTACGAGTAACAGGATCCAACTGTTCTAGGACTAAAACGACAAAAACATTTCACTTTTCTTTTTATCCTCAACCATATAATAATGTTAATAAAATATTTTACGTCGTTTATGTAAAATTAAACCTTTTATCTGCATAAAAAAGGTTACAAACCCATATTTAAGTCATAAAATAATGTATCTTTGGAATAAAGTAATATATTGGTATTGACAACATGAATCCAGGATTAAGTACCAGGAAACATCCTTAATTAGTAACTTCCGCTTTGATATAAGAAAAAGATCTCAATAACTTTTATCTTTTGTGCACTTGAGATTTTTAACATATTTTTTTTTTACCAATAGCTCCAATAAATTTATTAGCTAGTTTTGATATTATTTTAAGTTTAATTTAATTTTACAAATAAAATAGATTTACATCTATTTATGTATTATTAAAATATCTTATCTATATAATAAATGTAAGATCTTTAATAATACTGAGTTAATCAAATTACCAGAATAAAATTATTTAAGATTTGCAAGGCATGGAAATTCTTACAATTTATGAAATCTGTACTGAAATGTTTAATTTTGGTGTCAAATCTGTTCGGACAAATTTATGTGTGACACATACATCCATTACCTTTATGTCAAAGGTATCTCTTTTAGACGTCTAATATTAGGAGCCATTCATCCGTCTCCATTACTCTCACTCTGTTTTTGACTAATTGAACACACTTTATATATATTTTGGATTTAAATGGATGATTTTTTACATGGACCAAAAGAAGTTGTAACTAGCAAAATCATTAAGGAAAAAGTGTGGAGAGGTGGACCATATCTAGGTGTTTGTGATAGGAGGTCTAGCTATGAGGCTATCTAAGGTGGAGATAAAGTGGTGGTTGTGCTGAAAGAATTAGGAGATAAGGACTAAGGTGGGTGATGAAACTAGAGTTTCATATGTGGTGAAGTGAAGATGAAAACAAGAGTAACTGTAAACATATAATTGGTGATAAAGATAAGAGCAATGTTAGTTGACCAAAAACAGAGTGACTCATCTCATGAGATATTGGAAGATGATGTATTACCACTTACCACTTGCCACTTTGTCCATCTATCTTCCAACAACTGGAAGTGGGCATTGCAAATTTTTTTGTAATGTGTATATAAATTCTTAGTCCATATATAAATTTCGGTAAACTAGTCAAATTATAATTCTAAATTTTCTTGATAATTAACATTCTTATACAAGATATTTTAGTTTTTTTAGATTTATAATTTTAAATTAAATAAAATAAATATTTTTTTTAAAATTATTTTAGAATTAAGTTAAAACCTTTTGAGAAGAAATATGGTTAATTTTGATTTTGAAAAAGTAGGACCATAATCAAGTTGATAATAATTACATGAGACATGGAATAGAGTTTTGCAAGAGAGTGATAATTACTAAAATATGAGGATTTTGTTTATAGATCTTTGAGTCTGATAGGTAATTATTGTATTATAAGCAGTTAAGTCTCATAATGGTTATAGATTAATATGTTATTTGAATCTCAATGTGGTTATCTATATATTATAATTGGATAATATTATATTAGATATTATATCTATATATTAATATGAAAATGATTTAATATTTTTCTTTTTAGTATTTTTGTATTTTTTTTTGTTAGACATGTAAGTGTTTTTAATTTAACAAAATATCTAAAACAGTTTATTTCATAATTAAATTCTGTTGAATATCCCACATCCAACTAGAAATGAGACATTTCAACTTTATAAATTAGTGTAAATTTCACCTTACATCTGGTTTGTAAGGTTGAGTGAGTTAAGTTAAAGTTCACTTATTGATATGGAATCAGAGGCTATCCTAGCAAAATTGTTGAATCTATTAGGTCATCCGTATGAGGTCGCTATCAGATCACCTTTACACATAAGTTTCACGCTTAAATTAAAAAATCTCAGCATAATGAGATATGTTGGAGATCTACATCAATTACAATAGATCTTTCAAATTAAATAAAATATTTTATGAAACCTAAATCGATTCTAAAAAATAATAATTCAATTTAAACTATATATATATATATATCATGATAAAATATTAATACATTGAATAAAAATATTTATAAATTCATCCAGTTTTAGATTTTAAAATTAATTTATTGCAATTTCTCTCATATTTATTATAATTATGTCGACTAAATATTAAGTCATATAACTTTTGAAATGTATGACATATTGGGATAAACACACATGAAATTAAGCATTTTATATTATTAATTATAAGCAAGGGTTCATCTTTGGATAATTCATATAAATTTTAAAGTTAATTATTTTAATGTGATTTTATTATAGCTCAACATAAAAAAAAATTTATATATTAAATTACTCAATGTAATCTATTTCCTCTATTCCTTTTGGAAAATGGTTTGAGAACTTACGCAAATTTATTATCAATGAGGAATTGATGTTATATCTTTTCTTCTTTTTATGACTTATCTTTCTTGATCATATAAAAATGCAAGGATTCCTTTCTTAACCCTTTGAAAAAAAAATCATAAAAAAATTTAAAAAAAAAATATCTTCGGCTAACTCTCTCAATGTTTAAATCTTTTATCTAAATAATTCAAAATTTAAATTATTTATTAAAAAAACTATTATATACTTAATAAAATTAGAAAATGGATAATTGATTTTAATATTTTAAAAATGATTCCTATCACTTTAATACATTTATAATCTAGTAATCATCACATTATATATCCTTACATTAAAATCATTCTATAAATTACATGAGTTATTAAATTAAAAAATAATTTAACACTCATTTACATCGATATTTTAAAAATAATACTAACAAATTTTGAACGCATACTGATAAAAGCAAATATCTTATTTTCATCCAACAATATAAAAATAAGAATTTTCTGTGATCTAAAGTTATTCTGGCGTCAACTATTCAATATGCCAATCAAATTAATGATTGACTTTTATCATTGATTTTAAGTATTTTATCAAAAAAAATTTAAATGCATAGTTTATATTGAAACTAAACATGATTTTTACTAGTTAATATTTTAAATGATTTTAGGTTTAGAAAGGAGTATTTGAATTTGGTTTCAACTGGCAAGTAAAAAACAATTTATAATCAAACATTTGATAAGTTATTGGTCTTATATATCTAGATTGAAAGTTCTGATATTGAACATCTAATAAAATTAGTGAAATTTTGTCATACTACCCGTTTTTAGACATTACATACTACTTTATTTTATTTGAAATTGATATTTTTATTATTATATTATTTACACATATACTTTAATCATTGAAATAGTTAATTGAAGAATACAATGCTATTTTTGTATGATGTTATCTTTTAATTAAAAGTTTTCATTGAAGCTGTCATTTGTTATAATATTGTATTTAACTTGAAATAACTACTTCAAATATAAATATGTATTATTTTATGTATTGAGAGTATTATAAAAAATGCTCGTGTTAAGTCTAATTATACTATAATATTATTGACAATTGATTGTATGAATTAATTCAACAGAATAATTATGCTTTTAAAATTCTAATATGCATTTATTTACCACTATATATAAAAGAAATGTTAAAATAGTATTTTCATATGTACCCTTAACAATGATACATGTGCTATTAATTTTTAATCAATTAGTCGATGATTGTAAGTGCTATTTTTTAATATTTAAATATTGTTATTGTTATATTTTTAAATAATTTTTTTTTCAATCATAATTCGTACTTTCTCATATGTACCATTAAAAATGGGTACATATGAAAGATATTTTCATATGTACCATATATGTACCGCTAATCAAATAGTATTTTCATATATGTACCGTGAATCAAATAGTATTTTCATATTTACCATATATGTACCGTGAATCATATAGTATTTTCATATGTACCATTAACAAAGACAGATACATATGATATTCTTAGTCTCATACTACTACAATATTTTAATAAATATATATAACCGGTGAAGTGACTTGATACAAAAAAAGATGTTAGGCATTTTCTGATCTGTGTCGTGTTTAACGTAAGATATAATTGATTCTCTCTTTTTGTTTAAGTGATTTTTTTGCAATTCCTTTCACGCTTTCTTCCTGCATTTTTATACTTTAAAGATTTTTTATTTTATTTTTGTAATTCAAAATATAAAATTTATAGTTTGAATGGTATAATCTAAAATACATATATATTTTGTATTTTAGATTAAATTATTTAAAATATATTTTTTTAATATTCTAAATTATACAATTTAGAATATAATTTATGTATTTCAGATTTATAATTTAGAATACTGAATTATAGAATTTACAATCTGAAATACTATTTTTTTAATTCTAGATTTTATAATACGTAATAATTTTTTTATATCTTAGAATATATAAGATTACATAAAATTGTATTTTAGACTATATAGTACAGAATGTAATTTTTTTTTTATATTCCAAATTAAGAGATGAGAAGTGGGTGTAAGATTTATTTAATTTTTTCATCAAAAATATAATGATCATTGTGTTGACTTTATGAAAGCGCAAAAAGAAAGTATTGAAGTGCAGGCAGAATCACTTCCCTTTTTTTCATTTTGATTAAGTAATGACCAACCACTTAACTAATCACTTACGGCCTTTTTTTCTTACACCCCCGTGATTTCAATCTACACCCTAATAAATTTCAATATTCTAAATTTATTCTTACGTTTTTAGATTTTGAGTTTCAATTAAAAATTGTACAATTCAGAAACTTTCCACATTACACAATTCAGACTGTTAAATACATTTTTTTTTCAGTTCCAGTTTCAGTGGCAGAACCACTCTTACTACGCGAACAAATCAAAAGTTGAACTGTACTCAAATCTTTAAAAAAAAAAAAGTTGAACAAAATCAAATCTAACAGGCACAATGAAGATCAGAGCAGTGAATTTAACCAAAGGTAACTTTAAATAGGAAATGAAACACCTTAACAAAGAATCAACTAGGACGGAAACCCCATTATCACAGTGAGAAAAAACAAAAGACACGACGTCAAGAAAAGGGTTACTTGGAAGGTCCATAAGGACGTACTTGCTATGATAAATTCAAGATTTTGGTGAGAAGCGATGAGGGTGTGCAAAGTGATGTCACAATTTACATTTGGCAATGAAATTATGCGAAATGAGGCATTGGCAAACTATGTTTGTTTGACTCCATTGGAGTAGGCTTGGGAGTTAAGCTGCTACTGTGTACTGTGGTTGTGTTGGAGCTAAGTAAGAACAACTCAAATCCAATGTTGTAAAATGTCACCACCTTTGTAGCATTTTGAATTACACAAGTCAAAATATTATATGTTATTAATATAAAAAATGAATTTTAAAATATATAATTTAAAATATAATTCTAAAACAGAAATGTATTTGAGATTTTACATTATGAAATATAAATCTGAAATATGTTTTTAATTAAATATACATTTTGCATTGTAGGATCTAAAATCCAGAAATACATTACAAATAGTACAATTCAAAATATTTTGAATAAGAGCAAAATGGTCATTTCATCACCCTTTGAAGGTGAAGGTTGAAATCGTAGGATATAGGGGGAGAACTGGTGAATCACTTAGTAACATTTAATTGGCAAAAACTTCCTGCACCCCATCACTAGTTCACTAGTTACCTGCATCTCATCAAAAAATTTAATTTCTAAATTTACCCTCATTTATATTTGAAAAGTAGAAGGCACATAGCTGGGTTTTGGGTAGTGGTGGATTTTGTGTGCGTTGCAGTGTTCGTGGTAGTCATTTTGCTTCGGTGAGACATAGTTAAATTACTGGTGACATTATCAAGATAATGTAGGTGGTGTAAGTAAGTGGTTTAGGAATTTGTATTACAAAAAGGTTATTTCAAAATAGTTATTCCAGAATTTTTTTTAAGAATTCCCTTCTCTGAATACAGTTTCAGAATGTGTTTTCTGAAATCGTGTTACGGATTGCACGTTTCGTACTTAAAATTCTCCCACCCCGTCAAATGTATTTACCAAATTCCTCTTACGATTTCAAAAGTAGAAGGATAAGTTTGTCTTTTGAAAACTGCGATGGAGTGCAGGTCAATATTAATGAGGTGCAGGAAGTTTTTGCGCAGTTAGTTTTTGTTCCAGCTTAACCCAACAGAGGTTTAAAAAAAGACTATTTCTTCCTGCACCTCCATAGTAAAGTAAAATTTGTCATTTTGACTTTTATAACTTTTTTTAAACCTATTATACCCTTTACTACTATTAATGCTGAAATCCTGCACCTTCGAACTCATCTCCCTATCTCTGCGGTGTCGTCGTCCAGCACCTCGTCCATCTCGTGCACTTTTGGTAGCTATAGCACATTGAAATTTTGTATTTCCTATGTCATTCAGCCGTTGAAAAAGGAGATCTCGGAGGTGTTGTTCATTTTTACTGAAAATTAAAGCTGCAGATTATAAAAACTGCAAGTGAATCGAATTTTTGAATGACTTAAGACTTGTAAAAACTGCAAGTCATTCAATTTTTCAAACGACTTGCGATTTATATAATCCGCAATGCATTCAAAAAATTAAATGACTTACGTTTTATACAATTCGTAAGGTCGAAAAATCAAATGACTTGCGATTTGTATAATTCTCAAGACATTTGTTTTTTTAATTATCTGCGGGTTGTACAAACAGCAAGCCATTCGATTTTCGAATTACTTGTGATTTCTATAATCCGCAACTGCTTTTATATTAATAAAAGTATTTTTGCCATTATCTCTAAATTCGGAATTTTCAAAAATTATGGAGGTGTATGGAGGTACAGGAAGAAGCACTCCCAATGAAACCGTGAGCTTCTTTTCTTTTTCAATTTAAGCCCAATTCTCAAGCCCTTCACACTGACGTTTGTATATACTACTCAAACTCGACTGCTTCTTCCTGCACCTCCATATCATCTTCCTGCACCTCCATACTCTAGGCAAATTTACTATTTAACCCTTTTTAAAATATTTCATATCCCATTATACCCTCCACCATCCCTTTTACTTCTTACGGCTTCTACAAACCGTAGACAAAAAAAATGTTCTACGGTTTGTAGAAACCGTAGAAGCATTTG
>Ga0209700_101489_pt1 | contig 48630 bp, 28 predicted proteins | sample SiratroredBW_FD_187528 | JGI IMG/M metagenome (GOLD analysis project Ga0209700, IMG submission 187528) | Root nodule microbial communities of legume samples collected from California, USA - Siratro red BW (SPAdes) (version 2) | ecosystem: Host-associated > Plants > Roots > Nodule | place: USA...
TAAAGTTCAACAATAAAGTAAAGTAGATTATATAAAAGAATAAATAAAACCTCTTGATTTTCAAGTGCATTTAGTAGTGAATTCGTCATTGATTATCTTAAAATTATCCAACCTCACACAGAGTCGAACTTATTCAAAAAAACACTAATCAAATTCAATAGAATCTTATCATTAAAACAAATGCTGATATATTTAGTATCTCACTTTGTCTCCAAGCATATACTCATAAGATGTTTATCTTTTACCACTTGAACTAAGTGAACACGAGATTGATTAGAACTAAACAAACTAACCAAAAACTCTAATTTAAAGAAAGAACTAAATTCTCAACAAACGTTAAAAAAGAATTCCTTTAATAGAAATCAAATTTTGGAAAGACATGCAATAAAGCAAAAGTTGTTACAAAGAATTTAAGAAAAAAATTGTATTAAACAAAAACCTCATAATTTATTACGAAATCACAAAATAATTAAACCAAAATAGTTTATCCTTCCATATAAAGGCAAAATGAAAGAATTATAATGAATAAAATAAGAAAACTAAAGAAACTATAATGCTTTATTTTTTCTAATGCCGTCATGAAGCTTCATTATTTCTTGCTTGAAGCTTGTATCTTTTATAGGTTTTTTTGCACCAAGGACTTTAGAAACATATATTGTCTTAGATATTGTTCACATATTCTCAATTTCCAACCTTCTAGAAGTCTTAGATTTTGTTTCTAGTTTTATCATGAACTCCGTTTCTTCACACTTTTGTATATGTTGTGCTTTCAATTATATTTATGAGATATTGTAGTTTTTATTCTCTAACTTTTTCGCTCAGATTTCGTTTCCTGTGTAGATTCAAAGAAGCAACTTGGACTTTGGTTAAATAGGCCCACTCGTAGTAGTAAATGTTGAATTCGTACCATCTAGCAAGACTGTATAATCTATGTTATTCGCATTAGACTCTTTCTAGACCCTTGTCTTCATTACACTAGATGTTCCTAAAGTGCTTTCTTCAATTGAGTCTTGGCAGATGGTTTTCTAGACTATTTACTCCATGTGATTACTAGATTGTCTTGTTTCTTACATTTCCATGAGATTGGAGCATCACCTAGAAACATACACCAACCAGTAGTAGATTTCCTTGTGGCTGGACAATCAACCCAATTGGCATCATTATATGCTTGGAGTTGGAGTGAAGAACCAACATGGAAAAATAAGCCAAGGTAGAAGTGTCAAGGAGATGTCTAATAATGCGGTGTACCGCTGAAAGGTGGAAATGTCGAGGGAATTTCATAAATTTGATGACTACGTGCACAACAAAAGAGATGTCAGGTCGTGTGATGGTTAGGTAGATAAGGCTACCAACCAGCATGACAAAGAGACACAGAAGGACAAATATGCCAAGTGGGATGCCAAAGATGATCAAGTCATGGCATGGACCATAGGCTTAGTTGATCCTACTATCGCCTTCAATCTTAGACTATTCAACACTGTTGTAAAGATGTGAGACTACTTGAAGAAAATCTATAGCTAGAACAACGCTACTCGAAGGTTCCAGCTTGAACATAAAATTGCCATTTTTCAACAGGATAATCTATCCATTTCTGACTTCTATTATCATTTTATGATTCTTTGGGCTGAATACACTGATATTGTCATGCAAATTTGTCAACTGAAGGTCTTACTTCAGTGTAACAAGCTCATGAAACTAGTAAGCGGGATTAATTTCTTATGAAATTGAGATATGATTTTGAAGGCATTCAGTCCAATCTTATGAATAAAGCTATTGTACCCTCCTTGGATGTGCCTCAATGAGCTTCTTCGTGAAGAAAAATGTCTTCTTACTCAAATAGCCATAGAACAACGAAAATACACCTCTCTCCCAGCTACATATTTGGTCCAAGGCAAGGCTAGAGGATGGGACATGAGTGTTGTTCAATGTTTCCGTTGCAAAGGTTTTGGTCATTTTGCTTTATACTATTCTAAAAAGTTCTACAACTACTGCAAAAAAATGGTCATATAATTAAAGAATTGCCATATCCGATCACACAAGAAACATACTACAACCTTTACTACCTACTGCTCCTAGTTCTATTGATAAAACAAATGTGCAACAACATGCCCTAGCTCCTGTTCAAACTTTGACCTTGAAGTTGTTCAACAAATGATAATTTTGGCATTTTGTGCCTTAGAACTTTCAGGTAAACCTTTTTCTACCTCTTCCCTTAGTATTTTTACTCTGGGGCATCCGATCATATAATCAACAATGTTGTAAATCTTACAACTATCACTAAAGGAAATATTCAAATTCATACCACTGATGGAAACCATTTACCTATTGCAGTCATGGGTGATATTTCTTCTTCTTTAACTGATGCCTTTGTTTCACCTAGTCTCACTAGTAACCTTATTTTTGTTGATTAGTTAGTCGATAATGATTGTCGAGTTGAATTCTCAAAATTTGGTTATCTTATGCATGATCAACACTTAGGGACTATGATAATGAAGGGGTTTAAAGTTATTCGTCTTTTTCTTCTTTCTTTTGTAAAGTCTCCATGATCTTTCCTGCATTTTATTTATTATAATTATGCTATTGTTAATTTCAAAATATGGGATAAACATCTTGGACATCCAAACTCACATGTACTTCATAATTTATTGAAATATGTTATTCTTGGTAATAAAGAGTCCCCATCCCTTCATGCAATTCAATTTGATTGCAATTCTTGTAAACTTGGTAAAAGTAAAATTCTATCATTTCCGACTCATCAATCAAATGCAAAACAAGCTTTTAATATGATTCATAATGATTTGTAAGGGATGACACTTGTGTATATCTCATGCCCATTACAAGTATTTTGTCACTTTTATTGATAACTATAGTTGTTTCACATGGGTCTACTTTTTGAGCTCAAAAGATGAAGTATTTTCTTCTTTCAAATTTTTTCATGCTTATGTTTAAACCCAATTTATTCACAAATTGAATTATTTATTCCAAGACTTCCTAAAAAAAATGATATTTTATCTCAAAGGTGTTGTCCTTATACTTACCAACAAAATGGGGTAGTTGAAATAAAAAATCGTGGTCTTCTTGATGTTATTTGTATACTCATGTTGGAATCTGTTGTGCTATCACGATTTTGGTGTGAAGCTCTCTCCATTGTTGTCCACTTTATTAATCACATGCCTTCGCCATCATTAAACAATGAATCCCTTTCTACAATTATTGGGACATCCACCCACTTATTCTAATCTTCGCACCTTTGGTTGAGTTTGTTATGTCCATTTTGCCCCACAATAACCCACCAAGCTCACAGAACCACTCTTGGCATCCCAAAGACGTCAGGCTATCACTCCAAATTAGCCACTAACACCGTATAGGTTGTTGATCCAATGCCAAATCAAGAACCAGCTCCTTTACGACACATTTCTTGAGTTTGTAGACCACTAGAAAAGTATAGTTTTTCTCCCCCTTAAATCCTTAGCAACAACTATAGCTTCTATTCTTATTCCTTCTTCCTATAAACAACAATGGAGCATGCATGTTGGTAGCAAGCTATTGAAACAAAACTTCTAGCATTAGAAGAAAATCAAGCATGGGATGTTGTTCCCTACCCCCACCTGTTAAACCTCATGGTAGCAAACTTGTATTCACTACAAAGTTTCGCTCGGATGGATCCATAGACTATTACAAGGATAGGTTAGTTGTTCTTAAAAATAAGTTAGAATTTGGCCTTAACTATGGAGAGACCTTTGTTCCTATAGCCAAGGTGACTATTGTGCACGCTATTCTTATAACTGCTACATCTAAATCTTGGCCACTACATCAGATTCATGTCAAGAATGCATTCCTCCATGCTGACCTCAAGGAGGAAGTTTACATCCAACTTCCTATAGGTAAGTCAAAATATCATGTATTTGTAAGAACACTCTAATATTAAAATTAATGAAATACGATCTATCCAGCTTGAAAATAAACCACTCACCAGATGCATATAAGAACACAAAATACTATCAACATGGTCCAACTTTAGTTTGTAAAAATGTACAAAATCTTTATTTTTCATTTGTAAATTCCAAAATACATTTGCATCATAAAATAGGGTTTGTTAATGCAACCCTAACCTTAGGAGAGAGACTAAGCAGCGTATGCAAAGAGCTCGACAACATCTCCTTAGCCTCGCGCCCCAAACTAGAAAGTTAACCTAACCTCTCTCAATTCTGATCTCATCTAATTACTTTTGCGTTTCAGTTCAATTGGTGGAATTCACTTCCATACCTTGAAGTTTGCCCGTGCAAGGAGCTGCACCTAGTTCATTTGGAACCAGCTCCATAAAAATCAACAATAATTTCCACATAAAATATAAGCTTGAAACAAACGCACGTGACATAATGTTAGTTTTATTTCTAGGACTTAGAGTGGGTTGGTTTTCCGTGATTCCCAGTAATGGGACTCTTAGTAGGATGGAAAAAAAAAACTCATTTGGCACTGCTTTAAAAAGGGGAAGGAGAGAAAACAGACAAAAAGAATCCCTTCGCATTATCAATGTAACTATCGTATAAATTCTCCCATTAAAAATGGTATCTGAAAAAAAAAATCATTTCTGTGCCAAAGTGCATAATAAAGAAGTAAGATTCGACAAAAGAAAATGGTGGATATATGATATTATATTGGCACGACTGGAGATGGCTCTACAAATTTAATATATCATAGCATATTGATAATCAGATTTCCTCAAATGATGGATGGTGCAAATTAATCCAGATCCCATCGAAAAGCAAATTCATGACTTTATTTGACTTTCTTAAATTTCTTATAATGCTTTTTTTTATTCCTTATGGAATTAAACAACTAAACATGTCCCAACAACCCTTTAAACAATTCAAGACGAACAAAAGAATCAGTATAAAATATGAATGTCACGCCACTTTTATCTCATGATTCCCACAGACAATTACCTTTTGAAACAAAATGGAATCCTAACCATTTCTTTTGTGGAATCTTGGTACTGTAGCTATTTATATATCTCAACTGTTACTATAAAACGTGATGTTATTAGAATATAAAGGTCAAGCTCAATGAAGAGTATAGCAAAGTGGATGGAGTGGTAGGTTGGTTAGTAGGTGTTGAACCGTTCACTATCGCGGGTAGCTGGGAAAGTTGGGATCAGTAAGATAGTGAAGCATGGACTTAACATTGCTTTCATTATAAAACCTTTTTATCATAAGAGTGCCCCACCCTTCACCAAGAATTTAAACTATTTCACCAACCCAACATATTAGGTATTATAAAGAAGGTTTAGTAGTCTTTTTTTCTTCCTATTGTTATAATTTTCTAAATTTTATCTCATTATTTTGAACGTTCATAGTTTTCTTTCAAGACAAACTAATACAGTTTCTTCCACCACCAAATTGATAATAATAATATTATAAACGATACTTGAAATCAAGAACCAATAGCATGATATTAGTCAAAGTTAATTGATTAACAGAAATTTAAATCAATGTAATGTTATTACCATAAATTTAATTTCATATAAGAGATTATATTAATTTATTTGAAACAATAAAATTAAATGAATTTTTTTTAAATGATAAAACGAAAATAAAAATTATCACAATAGTTAAATAAAAAATATATTATTAAAGCTAATATCAAAAAATATTAAATTGTATTATTCTACATACTAATGTTACTTGAAATAAGTGAAAATCACTTCTACTTTTTATTTAAGTCATTTGAATATGAAATAAATCACATTAGAAAGAAAAATGCTATAATATACGTGAGTTATCAAAATTTACCTTAAATTTTCCAATATGCACTCCGAATTCACGATGATAGAGTTATTTGTTATTCTATACAGCAAACAATTTATATTAATAATATAATTAAAAATAAATAATAATGCCCTACACAACTATACATTTGAAGTTGTGGGATAATGTATTATTGATAAATTCACATTATTTGGTCACTAACCGATTTTATCAGTTGATAATTAAAAATGCTATCATACAGAACCAGATTACCAAACCACATTCCAATTAACAGAAAAGAAAGGGTTAATGAATATAAGGGCTATCTTTATATATGTAGATCAGAGATTTTTTTTCCATTATACTTTTTCTGTTAAAATTATTGTAGCTGTTATATTTAAAAAAAAAAATCTACATTTGACTCGAATTTTAATGAAGCATTAACTATATTATTTCTAATTTACTCCTAAATAAAATAATTTAATGTCTGTATTTGCAGAATTTATTGGGAGAAATATGGTTATTTTAATAGGTGACACAATTTTTTTCGTTTCGAATCTGTGTATATAAAATTCGTTAACTACAGTCATTATGCAATAAAAGTAGGGAGGAGAGAATAAGTTTTCAGTTAATTCACTCTCAATTAATTATAACTTTTTATATGTAATTGGCAACATTAGAATACACATTATATATAGATTCTTCTAACGACATAATTTGAGTGTTCTTAAATCTATTCCAAAATATAAATTAAAGCATCCAAAGCCAACTTTTATACCTTTTATTGGAAACACACTTTCCAATACAAATTTAAGTAAAAGGTACACTCACATGTGGAACCAGGTCCAAATGTAAAGCAATGCTCATTCAAAAACCTTTAATTGTTTTGTACTATTCCTTAGTCAAAACCAAATTTGACTTTGATTCCTTTTTACTTTTGTATTCTTTATCAGAAAGATGTCTGGAGACTTTTATGTTTAGTTAATGATTACGAAATTTTTTGGTCTGTCAAACAAAAAATGATTAGGAAATTTTATGTGGCTACACTGGGCCATACGATCATATGATCATGAAAAAATGTTTAACTTTTTCCCTAAACCTAACCGGGGATTATTATGCCAGGATATTTGTTAGTATTTTATACACATTTGATGGGTACGTTGGAGCAAAATTAAAGGTCGTATATGCTTAGCCTTTTCCTTTGGAGATTTATTTACTAAAAAATCTTGTTTGTCGTATGATTCTTGAATATTTTATTTTATACAACTATTATTTATCCGTTTAAACAAATTTCTCTAAAATTAAAATTAATTTTTTTTTAAATTGACTTGTCCCTGAATTGATATTAAATTATATTAAAAAAATTTGTAAAAATTTAAAATAAAATATTAGCATTATAAGTAGTTTGAGTAAATTTTTAAAAAGTGCTTCAAAACCTTTTGTAATATATGCCTATTAAACAAATGAAGGCTTTCGTAAGGGTTGACTAATATTTTCATAAAGTGTTTATGAAAATCGTACAATAGTTTGTGTCTGAAGCAATAATGAATTTTGTTATTTTTTTTTTTTGTTAGCGCTAAAGTATAATATATTTATTTGAGAATTGAGTTGAGTATACAAAATAAATTAGACTTCGAAAAAGCTCCAATAATGTTATGTATCTTGAGAAAATAGTAAACTTGGTGATAGTTAAATCAACAAAGCTTATTTTGAATTATATTTGAGAAGATATAATTATCTTGAGATAAAATTATTAAAAAAAAATCAATTATCTCGAGGTAAACTAATTCAAGAGATGTCTAAATATAAATATAGATGAATTAGTTATTTAAGAGATAAGAGTTGAAAAATGATTAGAGGCACAACAACTCACTTCAAGGTTTTCATAGTTTGAATTTCTAATTCAAAGAATTTAACTTTTTTTCCTTGAGTGTATTCAAGAGTTAATCTTTTTGTATTTCATATATTATATATGTTTCGTGTGTGTTAAATATTTGTAATAGACATATAAAGATAGTAAATCTTGAATGTTTTAAAATTAAATTATCAAGATTATAATATATATATATATATATATATATATATATATATATATATATATATATATTAATTTATTATATAATATAATAATAAATAATATTTAAAAATAAAAATATTAAATACCATATAAATTTTTATAATAAAATTATTATGCAATATTATCAGTAAAATAATTAATACTAATATAAACATAAATATAATTTAATAAAAATAAATAAAAATATTTAAAATAAAAATAAATAATATAATAATAATTTTTTTATTATAAAATAATAATAATATTTAAATTTAACATTGAAATTATTTTAAAAATTCTAATTTTATATTTTAAAAAATTAATTAGTCTCAATCAATAAATTAATATATTTTATAATAAATTAAAAATTAATTTAAAGTTAATTAAGTAATTTAATATTTTTATATTTTTTGAAAAATATTATCAATTACATAAATTAATTATATTTTATTTTTAATTATAAGGATAAATTTGTAATTTTATGTATTAAAAAAATATTAAAAATTTATTATATCTATCAAATCACTCACAAACTTTCTCTTTCAAATCTTACTATATTTTTCTTGATCCAAACAATCCAACTTTTTACACACTTTTATCTCAAATCAACTCAAATTCATTCCCTAATCCAAACAAACCCTAAATGATTCAAAGCAATCCCTTTAAAAGAAATAGACCATACTGAAGTAATCAATTTTTATAATAATCACGTTACATGTCGATTTTGTATTCTAAATTCAATTACAACAGATAAAAGAACTATTTTTACTGAAAAGAATAATATTTGATATGTCGAAAATTGACAAATTAAGTTATTGACTTCTAATCTTTATTATTTTTAACTTAATAAAGAAACACACTAAGGATAAACCAAAAAGTTGGCATGAATAGTTGGTCTAGATTTTTGGTACTTACAAAAATTATCAAAGAATTCTAGTCTGACTATTCGATATCAATTATATATGGTCATGACGCAATGTTACTCGTCAAGATTAGTTTACAATTGATTAGATTCCAAAGATAAAATGATTTATTGTTGATGGATTGGAGTTTAATGTTTTATGTGTTAAATGATTATAATTTTTTATTGTATTATTAAATATAAAGATTGATGGAAGTTACAATAAAAAGTAAAGAGTAATTTTTTCTAATGAAAAATATAAGTATGGAAAGTGATTTTATCTATGAATAAGAACTCAAGACTATTTGGAAAGTGGTCCCCCAATTAGGAGTAATTGTTTGAGGTCAAGAAAGTATTATAAAACAACATTTATATCATAAAAGACATATATACAAATAAATATATACTGTTGATAAATAGAAAATCACTATAAGAAAAAAACTATTTAGAGACCAATTTTTAGCTACCAAATGAAATAGTTGCTAATTGTAACCAAAATAATCATCAAATTAGATTTTAATTGCTAAATAACTACAAAATAGAAGTAATGATTGAATTTAGTGACCAATTAAATCAATATAATTAGTATCTAACATTAGCTACCACGATTTTATTGACCTATACCATTAGATTCTAAATTAGTCTTTAACTCTAATTATCCTGATTTAATTGATCACTAAATTCAATTATTATTTTTATTTTGTGGTTATTTAGCAACTAAAATCTAATTTGATGACTATTTTGGTTACAATTAGCAACCATTTCATTTGGTAGCTAAAAATTGGTCTTTAAATAGTTTTCTTCTTGTAGTGAACATTCAATAAAACATAAACAACATGAAATTTAACATTGTTAAGTAAGTTATTGAAATAAGATTTAAACTTTTGTTCTCTTTTCCCTTTATTAGACAACCTTGTTTAAAGGAGAGACGTTCTTAATAGGTCTTGAATTTAGTTTTATTTTTTAATTAGTGTCACGATTTGGTTTAGTTTCGTTATATTTCCCTTGATAGGTTGTACCTCGAGTTTGAAATGTTGCTTAAACAATATTTTCGCCTCGTTAAAACTGTGTATAAATTACTCAATTTCATCTTCAAAATCGATAAGGAGATCTTTTCTTGAACCAATTATGTGAGTAAACTCTTGAATTTTTGTCTTCTATGTTGGGTGATGACTGAGATCTTCCAATTGAGTGTAAAATTGTATATAACATGAATGATGGGAATTTAAAGTCATACCGAATGGGGTTTTTCAATTAATTCAGTTTAGACACTTTTTGTCGCATCAACCGTTGAGGCATCAATTTCCTAAATGTAATGGGATTAATAAAAAAATATATTTAAATCCAAATTATTTTCAAAGAACTGAGAATTAAAGTAAAATTTATTCTTGCCTTGGTTGGAGAACTAAGAGGAATTTCTGCTGAATCACCTTCTGTATTTGAATTATCAACCCTTGGTTCCATTGTGGATTTGAAGATTACTGGGTTTGAATCTCATGATCTGAGCTTAGCATAGGAGAAGCATGGGTTGATGATTCCACTTGAGGAATATATATTGAAATCAAGAGTATTGAAATTGAGTTCGTTCATCCAGGAATAAGATTCCCTTAATCGATTTTGGATTTCTAAATTTTTTTAACATAATCAATTGAAGGATTCAAATTCAAAATTAAAAAAAATGAGTTATATAAAATGAGCTAAAACCAAGATTTCATCTGTGGTCTTTTTTGGTGGATTTGTTTGAGTGAAGTTTGGTGGAAGAAGGATCTTTAACTGGGCAAAAGTACGAAACAGGGGCACTTTTTTCGAATTTTACGAAACATGTATATTTTTACTGAAGTTGTGTCAGGTTGACACGACTTTAATTCTATTTTTTTCATTCCATGTTCACCTAAAGTCGTGCCATAGTGACACGACTTCTTCACTTAAAGTTGTGCTCCCGTGACACGACTTATCCACTTCGCAAAAAATAAAAATTACACTTATTTTATAAAAAATTTGGAAAAAAAAAAAGATATCCCTATTCCATGCGTTTAGCCTTCAATTGTGTCCTTAGTCCAATCTTAAGATACTCGAGAAACTCTTTTAGGTATGGCTGAAAATAGATAGATATCAATAATGGTCTCAATAATATATATATATATATATATATATATATATATATATATATATATATATATATATATATATATAGAGTCAAATATGTGGTAAAAGATATGTTATTTAGATAGCTCTCACCATTTAGTCAAGGGGTTTTTAAGACAATAGGTTGTTATAAGGAAAATAATATGGCATTAACGAGATGTTTCCCATATTTTAATTCATTAATGTACTATTTAGGATGAGTTAGAGGTTTTGATACAACAAAAAGGATGAAGGGAAAGAAGGTAAATTCATATGGCAATATATCTCAAAACATGATTTTCTGGGTTTAAATTTCTCCTAAAACTAGCATTTTGATTAAGTTTATTGTTTAATGCAAATGCAATCCTTGTAATGATATTGTATAAGTTATGTGAGGTATAATTTTTTGATAAAAGTTTTCGAATCTTACACTTTCATAATGTTGATGGTGGATGGTGGTTAACATCACATAATTTGCTTAGATTCTCCAGAAAATAAAGAGAATATGTTAGTTTGAGGCAACTACAATGTTGTTGGGTTATACCAAGAATCCACCAAGTAAAATATTACTCAAATCACAAAAAAGAAACTATTCTTGAAGGAATAAGGATAGAGAGAAAGGCTCATTTACGAGTATTTAGGACAATTTGGTCGATAAAGTTTTTTCATTTACAAAAAGATTTTTTAAATAAAGGAGATTCAAAAATCGAGGAATGAGCATGTGTTGACTCTAATTGAACTATTGTGCCAACATATTAGGAATATAAGGAAATTTTTTCACATCCTTGGAAAAATATTTCATGTTGAAAAAGAGGTTCATATCTAGATTAATTCTTCCTGCAAACTAGGGCTTTGAGCTAGAAATCAAGAGCACAACCATGAAGGTCCTTGGATCGAGGTTATTGAAGCACGAGCTAAATCTTCATTGAGATGATTATATCTTAGGAAGTTGTACGAGATAAAACCCATAAGTCTCTCTATAGGCTTTGAGTTTTTATATAACAAAGCATTAAGCCCTTGTGCCCTTGAGAGCATTAGGAAGGTCGTATCAATTGGGTGCATATGTTTCTCCAAAATTGAATTAAGTCACAATTGAATAAATTAAATAGGTCCATAGCTACAAGGCTTTGGTGATCATCTTAGTAGTTTACGTGAAAGTCGAATACACATGAGTTAAGAAAAGTTCGGCTAAACATATTGTGGGTTTCCCAAATGAAGTAATCAAGTAAGAGGATAAAAGCCTGAAGTATTTAACAAAAATACGTAAAAATATTTCATTTGTTTTGGCACATTTCTATTTTCTTGCACATCAATCAAATTATGGAATTATTTTTTAGTCTAATTTAGTAATAATTGCGAGTATTGTGGTGTATTATACAAGTCTTTTGGAAAATAATGATATTTATTACTTGTTATATTTGTGATTGGTACACTTGCCATTTGAATCAAAATAAAAGGCAAACATTCAACTTCTAAGAAAGTTGCATTAAGGCTATTTCCAAATAAAGTGGCTATAAGCTTTTTGACTCCAATATATTTCATCGAAAAGATTATAATTGGTTTTAGAGGAACCAATAGCGTAGTCCTCCCCAATGGGTTTTAACCCAATAATAGTTGTAACATCAAGAAGTGTGAGTGCTACTATAACATATTGAAGTTTGAGGGCATATAAATCCTTATTTGAGAAATAGAAAGTCGCAATAACAACATTGACATATCAAGAGTAGAGATTTCAAACTTACTCAATTGAATCAAGTCATAAATCCTAATGTTTCTTCTAAGGGCCAGAATAAAATATCTCTACTCCTTCAAGCCAAGACTAATAATTTTCTCGTTTTGATGTAAACCCACGTTGCAACATTTCTGTAATGCTATTCAGAAAATTGTTGCTTGCTTTGTCATTGTGAATTTGACTTAAACCTTTAGAGGAAGAAAACATATCTTTTATAAATTCTAAATTTAATTTAGCACTAAAGGTACTTATAAAAGCATAACAATGGAAACATAATTAATGGAAGTATAATGAGTAGAGACTATTCTTTTAAATTCCTCCTTCAACTCAATTTTGGAGCGAACTTATGGTCGTTAACCTCCAAAAGTTAATTTGAAACAATAAGTTTCAATGGTCTGGAAAAAAGTAGTGGAGTACTTGAATGAAGTAGAAAAAGAAGCCATAAATGAATGCAAGAGTGTGAGCAAATTTTTTTTTAGAAAAAGAGTGCAAGGTTACGCAAAGCACAAAGAAGTTGGAAGAATAGTAAAAAAAAGTTGTTACTTTGTCAATGAAGTTTTTCATTGTGTTGGTATCATCTTTGGAATATATGAGTCAACACATGTGAAGAGTAAACTATCTTGCAATTTAAATTTGTCTCCTTCAATTGATTGAGTTTCTTGTAGATAGAGTCTCGCTTCCATATGAAATGGAGTGTTTAACCCAAATCCAAAGACTTTTTTAAATACACAAAGGTATTAAGTCAGTGATGCCCACGTTTAACCTAACTTCAGTGACGTCAAACACAATTTAATCCCTGTAACTTTTAACCAAACATGATAATTCTGAAAAAACACAAGTGACAACATACCTAAACTACAATAACACTTATTTTCACTTTTGAATATATTTAAGATAAAAGAAATTACATGAATTTGTTTGATAATTTTACAATTTTATCAAAGAAAATATTTTTTAATGATAATTTTTCTCTTACTAATGTAAACATATCCGCTAATGAGAGCTAATTAATAAGTGCACTTGAGTCATCAACGTGATCCTATTCATACTATCGCTTTCAAAAAACAAATGATCAAATCCATGATTTAGTTACCAGATGAAAATAACGGGTAACACCCCGGATTATGGTTTAACCATGATTAGCATGAATATAAATAATAGTCTTAAAATCCATGGAAGAGCAAAATGCAACATTGAAAGTTCTATGAAGTCTACAACAATCTACTTTTAGTTATATTTTTTTCTTGATTCAATCATTCAACTTGTCTATTTAAATAGTTACAAGTTGCAACCCTTCTTATAGGAACAATATTTGTATCAATTATTTTAGCTCTGTTTAAGTAAACTTCTGAGGAATAACTTGAAAAAAAAATTAGTTGCAACTGTTACCAAAGGGACTATTGTTTATACGTGAAAACGTTGGTTTTGTTGAAATCCTGAATAATCCCATGAATTGAACCAATTACAGCACTCGCCGAAATAATGAAGCCAAGGAAACTTATAAATTGGAGGCAGCACCACCTGAGTGATAGTTTTCTAATCTGTTTCTGGGCAATGTGCATTTGTATGGGTAAAAAGACTACTAGAGGTCCGAACCCAATTGCACCAAGGAGGGAAAGAACCTCACTGAAAAATGGCATTATCATGGCAAGGATTGTGGCCAATATCACAAAAATGGTCCTCCAAACTAACCTAAACAAGTTGAAACGAACCATTACATTGCCCATCATGAATGGATATTCCTTGTTTATGAAATCTGAATGTGGCCACACCATGTTGGCACCCATTTCAACTATACGAAAGAATGGTTGACCCATCACCTGCAACCAAATATTGATTTCAGATACTTTATTGGACACAAATATCAACTTTACTAGAAAAAAAAACATATCTATTTTTCCCATAAAAAGTAGTTATTCTAACTTTAATCAACTATTAAAAAAATCATTTGGTCCGTCATTTTATATTTACTTGTAGTTTTCGTTCTTTCATAATCATTTTACCAATTTGGTCCTCGTATCTTTCGAATTGGCAATATTTTCATTAAATATTACTTGCCAAGTTAACTAATTAATTAAAATTGTATAATTAAATTAATAAAAAACAAATTAACAAAAAAATGGGACTAAATTCATGAAATTGTGTAAATGACGGATCAAAAGTTTAATTTTTTTTAAGCGTAGAAAAAGTTCAATTAAATCTCATTTATTAAATTATATATTTGCAGTATCTTAACTTAGTATATTATTAAGGAGCGATGCCACAAACTTCTTATTTACACGTAAGAGTCTCCTTATATCACGCCATTATTCAACTAAAAAGGTCTAGTGACACAGATTAAAAGCACATATTTCAATAAAAGTACGAATCGAATAAAAAAAATGAGTATCAAAATTTTGAAAGATGAAAAAGAAATTGAAGTTGTGGAAAAATAATGATCCAACCTGATATGCTCCAATCATATGCATTACGATGCATCCGTTCCCCAGTGCGACCAACCAGAAGGGTTCGGTAAATCCGGTCAAGATGTTTCCAGGAGTGTTGTCACCAAAAGCAGCATATCCAAGGCCACTGCACAGCAAGAACAATATTGTCATTGCTGTCACCCCTAGCACGTTCGCCCTTTTCATTTGTTTATTTTCTGCCGGATGTGACTTTAATGTGTCCTAAACAAAAACATCAGCCAATAATGGGATTCAGTACTGTACTAATTCATTATTTCAATTTGCTATAACTACATTACTGGCATCTCTGTAAGCTTTTGTTCATTTATTAAAACAGGAATTTAAGCCCTCCTTCATCTTATTTTACCACTCTTTCTGTGATTGTGATTGGTTGAAATTATTTAAAACCATAAATTTTAACGAATTTCATTATTTTGTACTTACCATTATATCATAAATAACAGTAGCGTAAGTGCACGCAAGAGCTATGTTTCCCATTGCAGTGAAAACCTTCAAAAGTTTATCTTCTAGTGGTAGTTTGGTTCCAGTCATGCTGGTTGCAGCTCCTTTTCCTGTACACATCCAAATTCAAATTGTTATTACTTTTTTTTTTCTCTGAAATTAAACGAAACAATAAGGGACTAATTCATTATTGAAGGATTAAAAGCATATTTCTACAGGTTTGTTTACAAAAATTTAAAAAAAAAATATTCTAAATAATTTAGAATTAACTTAGGTACAAATTAATTTGTATAAACTCTCTGTACAACTTTCTCAAAATTTTACCTTTTGTTTATAATATAAGTTAATTTTAATTTATTGAAAATTTTATTTCACCTTTTTTTGCTTGAAAATCTTTATAGAGAAGTCATCCAAACATGCCCTAAATATATAATAGAAGCTCTGGAACGAGTGTTAAGTGTTCTCTTTCATGCGTACTCTTTGTAGCACTATTATTATTAATTGTCGAAACTTCCAAAAATATTAATTAGACTCCTTAATAAGGAGTAATTTTGTTCGAAAGGTGACACGCCGGACTATACATTTGCGGATGTGATTTCCAAAATGTTGAACCACCCAACGGAATGCAAGCTACAGATAAACAGAAAGAGATAAATACAAAACATGGACAAGAACAATCGCATGGAAATCGTAACTATCTAAACCCATTGTCAGGGAGCTCATTCCCTATTGAACTCGACAGAGGTAAAATGCTGGATCGAGTCCTACCAACGAAAGTTAGAAAGGGTATGCATAAGAGCCTAACAAATTTGCACAACAATTGTAATATAACTGAAAAAATAGGTCAAGTCTAGAAGGGGTTGAATTAAGGCAAAATGATTTTTTAATCAAATTGTTAGACGGTATCATCTAATGCTTTGAAAATGTTTCAAAAAGATTTTCAAAATGCTCCTAAGGAAAACTAAAGGCCGATTCAGGTGTAATAGATAAAATAGTGATATTAAACTTTTTTTATAGTAGTTTACTCTATCGATGGACTACATCTTGTTTTTCTTTACAATTGTTAAATGATTTTCTAGATCAAACCTTAATTACAAGTATTATTATAAACAAGTATTATTATAATTTTTTACTAACAACAAGTATACAAAGTTATTCTTAATTATTTCTTTATCTTTTCATAAAATTAAGAATAAATGTTCTTTAACATTAATTTACTTTTAACTTTTTCTGAATATTTTATTACTGTCAGTCCTAACTACAACAAAATGTTATTACTGTGAATTCCAAGTATTCGTCAATCTTGATTTCCACTATGTCGGAACCACAGCCGTAATGCAAGCCACAATACATTGATAATCTCATAAACATCATAAACAAAGAGAGACAAATATAAAACATGGTGGAACAAGAAAAACATGGAAATCACATCTATCATGTAGAGCAAGCTTAGCCTTTTTCCTCCCTTTCTCCTTTTCAAACACATCTCCTTCCATCAATCACTTAACTTCATTAAGTCCAAGTTACTTCAAGACAAACAAGAATTCATAATTTGGTATTTAGAGCAAGGATTTCTTCAAGAGATAAGTTCTTACTCACTATGTTCTTGAATGATCCTTGTTGTCACGCTTATTTTCCTTACTTGTCTTGAATTCACATATCTTGTTACAATTGTCTTGAAAATTGTGGTTCAAAAATATATGTATGATCTTCTTGAACCATCCATGTATGAGCTTATAGGATTTCTCTATGTGTTTATGAAAACATTTAAAATTTTATGAGTTTTGATTCTTGTGTTTGGTCAAGTTGATCTTGGATTGAGTACTTTCAATTTTGAAATCTATTTGTTGTGTTTAGAAGTTATGTTTAGTCCCTGCATGTTTATAATTCTTCTAGTTTGATGTTTTACCTTTCTTGTCTTAAGCATTAAATACAAAAATTACTTCTAGCTTTTGTGTGCTTTTTTGTTTAGTAAATTTGAGTTATTATCTTATTGCCAAATTCGTAGAGTTACGCTTTGAATGTATCTTGTTTCTAGTTTGCGTAAGCTTTCTTGATTCTCTAGGCAATTTCATTAGGCAAAAGTAAAATCACAAAAATATTTGCAAGTTGAATTTCATATGACCTTGATTACTAGTTGTTACACTCTCCTAGCATCTCCTACATACAATACAAATTAAGTAAAAGCCAAAAGAAGACTTTAATAAAAGAAAAATTCACTCAATCGGCCAAAAAATCAAATAAAAAAACAACTACTGAAAAGGGGATTTTTTAAAATTAAAATTACTTAAATCTTATTTAAGCTCAACAATATTAGAAGATGATTAAACGGATTCTCAATTTTATCTATTGATAGTCAAATATTAGAATTATTTGATTATAAAACATTAATAAATAATTTTGCTGCTCAAAAAAGATAGAAACTAAGAAGAAGAAGAATAAATTTGTCTAAACGTTGTGCGCCTCAACAAATCTCTAGACACCACTCTACTCTATATGAAAGGTAAACAAACAGTCATTCATGCCTGCGCGGAAACATGACAAGCAAGAAAAGGTGGAAAAACTATAAGAAAAAAGAAACTAAAAGGTTAATAATATAATTGCATATTTGTTTAACTTGCAATCAAAAAGAGATTTGTGTGGTATAATTAATTATATTTGAAGACAAAATTAATTATGTTATAAATATTTTATTAATATTTATATAAAGTATATTTTATATGATTATGTGATTATATATTGGTTATTATTTTTTAATATAATTAATATTTTAATTATATTTATGTTTTATTATAATAAAATAAATAATTAAAATATAAATAAAAAAATTAATGTAAACTTTGATACTTTGGTAACTAACTTATTTTAATTTGGTATTCTAATTTTTTTATCTATTGAGATTTTATGATGATTTTTTATTTAATTAAAATTTATTTTAATTTGAATTCATACGTTTTTAAAATTACTTTTTTCCATAAAATTATTTTACAAAATTAGGGATAGTGATAGGTTTCAAATAGTGGACAATTCTTTTCAAATAGCCTACAATTCTTTTATAAATGAGTATCCAACTTGTAAGGAGACATTATTTAACTCGATACGTAATTAAACATTTCTTAATATTTAATTATATTTTGTTTTCAATGCGAGAATACTTTAAATATTTTTAAATATATCACTATTAAACACATGCTATCACATTACTCTAATCACTCTGAACTTTCCATTAATTTATTTTTATTTTTCTTTTTTTTAATCTAAAAAATTTTACTTTCTACTCATTTATCTTCAGTTTTTACTCTTTTTTTTCTTAATATATATAACTTTACTTTTATCTATTTCTTTTCCTTTCCCTCATTTTTTTTACTTACTCATTTTTCATTCTATAATAAGACAAAATGGTAAGAGAAAAAAAATTCAAATTCCACAGATGACATGATAAACACGCGTTACCACATCCACAACACCCATATTCTTGTCTATTTCTCTTTTCAACCATCACAATAGCTAAAGTCACCTAATCACTTGGCTAGCGTAAATTACCATATACTTTTAGGAGTTCTAGTTTATCTTAAAAGAAATTGTTATTTGAAGTATCCACGAAAATATTAGTTTATTTTCAAAAGAAATTATTCATCACCATCTCATTTAAATACTTAATTAATTCATAATTAATCTTTAATTCTTTTAATAATAACAATTTAGTAAAGATATTGTCAATATTCTTAAAACATAATAATCTTGGCCTATGAATAATTAAAAAGAAGGGAAGAACTCAGATAACGAAAATGAAAAACTAAAACAGATAGTTGTGTAAGTAAATTTTGGTGATTAATATTCAATTATTTTGATAAAATTAATGGTGAAAACTTAAAAGCACTTACCTGAGAGGACGACCGAGAGACATAGCCCACTACCAATGAATACATAACCAAAAGAGGTGATGGCGGCAGCAGTTGAGAGCCACGTAAGCTCGTGAAAGTTTGGAATCTGAGACAAGAAAATTTGCAAAATCCCAAAACCGATCATGAAGGGATTATTCGAAAACTTGCAGGTAGCTGCATTTCCTTCTCTGTGGAAACAAATTGCTTTCCTTATTGCCCTGCATATCACACTCATCATTATACACCATACAACATAAAAAGGTTAAATGATCTGTATTAAGAGTTTTAAATTTTATAGTTGATAGTTGTATTCTAAATGATTAATTCAATTCTATTAATAGCATCTCCGGAGCTGCTTACAAGTTAAGATCTCATTAAAATAATATTTTGATTGATAAGTAATTTTTGTAAACAATTCCAATTATGATTCACACTAAATGTTAAGTATGGAAGAAGTTAGACTCGGTAATCTCATTTGCATTTTTGTAGTAAATAAATTCTTAAATAAGCTTTATTATATTACGCACACCAAGCTTGTGGCGGAAGTTATTGTGTAGCCGACGGTGATCCCAGCGAGCTTGGTATATTGAACCAATCCACAAAGCACATGCATTGTTCCACCTATTACCAAAATAGCAAGACAAAATTGATCAATGGAAACAGACTACGAACAAATGAAAAAAAGAAAAAATTGAATCATAGTATGTACTCTTATAATTATGGTTGTTATTTATAATCAAAATGAATTGAGACCTTGTGTTAAGTTAGAGGGTGTGTATATTTTATCCTCTTAGGAATGCAAATATTTATATTACTTTTATCATAATAATGGAATCTTACCCTATTTATTTGCTAAAGTAATACTGTGAATGAGGTTTCGTTAGATAGTTTGAGTTCATTTATTATTTATTAGTGGATGGGTTTTCTAAATAGAATAATTACAGAATTTGTTATTAAAGGAGGTATAATTACCTAAGCAATACTATTGGATTTTCTATTATGACGTCACTATTTGAGCGACCACTTAGATCGGCTATAATCTCTAGTCCAGTGAATACTAAGTCTAAAGGGATAAAAATTGACTTACGAGTACATAACAATCAAGTTTTGAGTATATGGGTACATCAGTACACAATCTTCTAGTCTTGAGATAGACAAAAATACTATCAATCAAGTCCACAATATACCAATTACGTAACTTCCAATAAAAAGGTGTATATTAATAAAAATATAAATATATTTTCATACTGAACATATATATCTTGTTAAAATGTCAACCAATGAATGATGCTATGGTCATACAAAAATGGCGCAGTAACCATAAAGAAGAGGACTTGGGAATTTAAAGAGAAGATTTGGGATGCTACAGAGCAGACTTAGAAGCAGCCCTTGAGGAGACTAAGAATGATATCACTCATAGCTTCATGAGGGTTTTAAGTGGAAGTATCGAGCATGCGTGGTGCATCTTGATTTCAACTTCTCCTACTTAGATCCTTTAAATATTGTGATTAATGGTCCAATAGTACATGAATAATTTGCATGTTCTTAACATTTAATTGTGTACTCTGGTTTGACACTTAGTCTCTAGTCTTGAACTGTTGCTTATTGCTAATTATGTCAGTCTTTACTCTTGATCACTAATTATCGACGTTGACACAACACATTTATTGCAGATTAGTATTATTCATATGAGACGCTTTGAAGATCACACAAATTAGATATCAGTGTCGAGCTTGATAAATATACTTACAAAAAAAGTTATGTGTGCAACTCGTCGTAATAACTCATACTATAAACATTATGTGTGTTCTTGTGATTACTTATATAACAATTTTTTTAGGCAAATGACGATACAATAATGTTGTGGCTATGTAGAAGGAACAAAATCTTATAGAAATAACGCTTTGACTATATAAAAAGGACAAAGACCTCTATGATAATACGTTTATTGAAGTTTGTACTGGTACAATAGCGTTATGGTTATATAAAAGGACAAAATCCTATAAAAATAGCAATTTAGTTATATAGAAGGGCCAAAATCTTGTATAACGATACATTTGTTGAAGTTGGTGCTAGTACACTAGCATTGTGACTATATAAAAGTATAAAATCCTATAAAAATAGTGCTTTGACTATATAGAAAGAACAAAGTCATGTATGACAATGTGTTTGTTCAAGTTGGTGCCAATATAATAGCACTGTAGCTATATAAAAAGGACAAAGTTCGATAGAAATAGTAATTAGTTAGTTGTTAGCTTTTAATAGTTGTTGAGGGAGGGGGTTAAGTCTTATATATTCTTATATTGTAGGTTAAAAGATAGGAAGGATAGTAGTGGAAAAGGAAGTATTTTTCTTTTTAAATGTTTGTTTGGAAGTTCTTTGAGAAATAATACATGTTTGGGGACTAGCTCTACATTTTCTCTTCTAGGTTTTACATTCTCTTTGAAGACTTATAACACTATATAGAAAGGACAAAGTCTTATATGACAATGCTAAGTCAATGTCGGTACAATAGCATTGTAACTATATAGAAAGGACAAAAGTCCTACAAAAATAATAAAAGTCATATAAACGCGACTCGGAAACCATAAAGAATGGTTTGGAGGTCTTACCAAAATGATTCAATGGTCATGAGTATGATGTTGTTGTATAGAAATACTCACATTGTTTGTAGAGTCGCTCTAAATTTTGAAATTGATTAGGAATGACAATCACAAGTATTAATACCAAATGAAGATTAGGAAACCACAATAATATATGCACATAAATCAAAATATTTATTTTTATCATTTTTAAATAGAAAATTATTTCTAATTTTACTAGCATAAATATTTTTTAAAAATAAATAAATAAATTTCATAACTTGATCGTAATAAAATCATTAAAATACTTATATTTTATTATTTTCAATTTTCAATTCGGCCTTATAATAAATAGATGTTTAAACTAATTGAATATTAAGTGAAGTGGGCAAATATAAATGAAAATATATAGAATAAATAATATTCAAACTTTGAAAAGAAACAAAATTCTTCCCATTAATTTTTTTATTGAAATATAAATTATTTGAAATAATAATAAAAATAAAATAAAATTACAACCAATGGATATTACCAAAAGTAATTTAATGTTAACATATATTTAATAGATAAGACAAAATTAAAATTAACATATATTTAATAGATAAGACAAATTTAAAATTAACAGATTTAATAAATAAGACAAATTTACAATTAACATATTTAATAGATAAGACAAATTTAAAATTAACATATTTAATAGATAAGACAAATTTAAAATTAACATATTTAATAGATAAGACAAAAATGATTGACATAAAAGAAATAAATAATGATGATGATGGAGATATAAAATTATTAGAAAGAAATACTTTTGGCATATGTATATATAAAAAATTTAGGAAAAATGGTCAAATTTCTAAAAACAAATAACGATTTAGTCCTAACAAATTCATAGTCAACAACAATAATTTTTAATTGAAGGCAGAGATATCAAAACTTGTTCTAATAGCAAAGAAAACTAGAAAATGATTTTATACAAAGTGGAATTGTAACATCTTTTTCACTTTTATATTCTAATCACAAGTTTACTCATAAAAACAAGCATCAAAAGGTATTTTGCCAGGTCCAATGATGAATAACAAAATGTTCTACTCAAAACATATAGAGACCTAAGTTAGAGTATTTAGTGTATATGGCTCTTATTTACATTCATTTTATCATAATCATTAAGTCTCACTCCTCTTTGTCCTGTGTAATTATTAAATTATGGTTGTAATAGGTTTTTATGTTCATCTATTATTTATATTTATTAATTAATACATTTTCTTTGATGAAGAAATTACCAAACTTTATTATTATAAGGAACATGATTACCTAGATAATATCATCGAGTTTTCTATTATGATTTAGGTACTTGGATGACTACTTATATAAGTTACAACCCCAACCAAATATATGATAAGATTAAAGAGATCGAAAATAGGTTTAGCAAGTTATCTTTGGTGAAATTTTTATCTTAATTATATTTATTTATTCTAAACTAACTCTAAGACCTTAGTTAAAAAATCCACAACGGTTTCATTCGGACCCCAAGTGGACGACATCATAATTATGAGATTATAATTCTGCTGACTTGATTCCAATAAATATTTCAAATAATAAAGTTCTATTTATTGATTACAAAGAAAGTAAATTTAACAATTCAGTAACTTCTTATATGTGAATATAGGCATGTTCACCATAACAACATTTTTCAATCAGCATATGTAATTTACATTTTACTCTCTAAAGGGCAACAATTTAGATTCTTAACATAGCAGAGCTGCAATGTAGCTCTGATGTTTTCCATTTTTAGGGTATATGAATTAGTTGTCAATAATTCTCACAGTAAAGATGTATATCTAATCGGTATCAGTGATTAGAAGAAAAATCAGGTACTAGAATAATTAAATAATGGAAGTTTAGAATACCTAAGTAAGCCTTGACAGCCTGCATATAAGTATAATTTCTCTGGCCAGTGACAGGGTCTGGATATCTGTAACAATCGGCTACAAGACTGTAAGTGAAAATTGAGATAGCTGAAAAGGTGAGGATACATCCTATGCCAGCTATCCATCCTAGTTGTGCCATGGCCCATGCCAGAGCCAGCACCCCTGCCCCTACCACCACAGTTATAATGTGTGTGCTTGCCGTCAACACATTCCCTGCAAACAGAACACAAACATCACAAATAATATATGCTCTTTTAGCTTCATCTGGATTAGAACGTTTTATTTCTTAGGTAAAGAATGTCTGATCACTGGTTAAGGTAAACAAATGCACAAAATGAATCTCACTTCTCTAAAATAAGTGCCTCAATTAAGAAGATAAACGAACCAATTTCCATTCTTGATGATAAAATCAACTATTGATAGTATATACATATTTAATAAATCATAACATCAACTATTGATTTTCTTATCAAAGTAAGTTATTTTATTGAACATTTCATATCAACTCGACATAACTGTGACAGAATACATAACTGAGATTTGCAATCCTCAATTTTACATATGGTTGATTGGGCCTAAACGTAAAGTGAGTTGAGCGAGTTATGCTAACTCAATTTTGAAGAGCCAAATCTGCACAAGATACTCAGTTTTAACTGTTTCGGTTTTGGTCTTTCATGTTATAATTGAGTTAATACGCATTCTTGAAATCTTTTGTATCATTAAAAATTATCTCTCAGAGCGTCAACCCGTTGATAAAGTTACTCTCACTTCAATATCAACTCACGAACAATTTCATTCTTCAAAAAACTTATCAATACGCTACTACAATCAAGTTTTCAGAGGGTCTGAGGACTTGAAAACACTGATTTAGATATTAAATCTAAATATTATAGTGTTCAGAAACGAAATCACTACAAATTCAGGGATGAAATTGAAGAAGATTCAAAGCAGTTAGAAAGAAAACGAACCGGTTCTTCTGATTCTGCCATCATCGTCCGGTTCCAGTTCGATGAGAGGTTTGGCGTTATCCATTGAGATCCCCTTTCGTTCCGTCAGGTATCCACACTTCAAGAACGATGCACCGTCTGAGTTCACCGGTTTTACAATAATCTGATAAATGCGATATCTTCTCTAATATAATAAGAAAGAAATAGATAAACATGTTACACATTGGACATTTTAAATTATATTAGATTAGATCCATATAAAGCGTACCCAAAGAAACATCTATTTATCACTGCCAAGAATTTTCACGGATTAAATTTTTTTACACGCTTAATTAATAAAAAATATTTCGTATAAATTTTCCTATAATTATTGTAATAATTAATAAATTTATAACTAAATGAAAATATATTGTTATACTTCCATGTGTTATTTATTTTAAAATATAATAATAAAGGTGAGAAAATGTAATATTAATTAACTTGAGAAAAATAGAAAACACAAAATATATGTTTTTCATAAATTAGAAAAATGAACTTAAGTATAAATTAAAAAAATTCTGTCAAAAACAAATATAATTATATTACAATTATTTTATATGTATATTAATTTTAGCTAATAATTTTATATTTTTCAAATACTTATCGAGTAATTTATTTGAAAGATTGAAAATAATAATAATTGGAGAAGAAAGTATTCATATTTTGATAAGAACCAAATCACCCTCGTGGAAAATATCAGTAGTCTTCACGTTGTCCATATATATTTTCTTTCTAAAGGATGTAAAGAGTTTATAAATTACAACTGTACACGCCTTTATAACATATTTTAAAAAATAATTTAATTGTCATGTCATATAAAGTAATTTAATTAATTTGTTTCTGAAGTAATTTATATTTCAAGTTAGATTTAAAATAATAAATTATTATGAACTTTATGAAACTAACAAATAGTATTCAATGTTATCTGAGTTTTAAAAACAAAAAAGAATATAGAATTCTCGTATTTTAAAAAGATAAGATATTTTCATTGACGATTTTTATATCAAAAAGAACTTAAAGTGATAATGATTTAATTTTTCAATTCTTTTTATATAAATAAATGAGATATTGTACTGGAGTAGAAAGTATTAAATAGTATAAATTATAGAGATTTAGTCTGGCTACGCGATATGGTGGTGAAAAAATTTCTAAAAAATAGAAGAATAATCATCATATTTTATCAAGAAAAATTATGAAATTTCTTTTAAAAGAAAATGGTATTAAAACTAGTTTTAGCTCGTGGAGCAAGGTATGTGTAATAACGTGTTAGTATCCTATTATATGCGTTCTAAAATCATTATGTTTTTTAAGATTTTGAATGTTATTATAATTTCTCTTAAGTGTTGACATCAATAATATTTTTTATTTAATCCCTTCCAAATTTCAGGCTTCAATTTGGTATAAAAAGAAAAATATTTATAAAAGATATTCCAACATTAAAGTCACTTCTCAAATGTTAAGGTTATATATTGAAGGATAAGACAAACATACTTTTCTTCTAACTTGTTTTGATTATTTAATGATTCACTATGTTAATTGTCAGAGATATGAAGTGAGACACAAAAGGGGTAATAATGACATTTGGTTGATTGGAGATTGATCATTGGCCAAGAACATCTCGATTGTGTGAGACCTATTTGATATATGACTCAGCCAAAGGACCCTACCTTGGTCGAAAACATCTCGACCTGTAGTATACTTGTCGCCCGAACCTGACAAGGTCGAGGACTGGAGAGGTTTTACGCATGAGGTTGTCTTTCCTTTTCGATAGTCGGTTATCTCACGAGAGACCAATAACATCTTGAGTCACAATTTATTATCCTTCTCTTTTAGGAACTTATATGGTTAGAATGTATCATTTGGGTTGGGGCGGCGTGGGCATAAAATCAGGTCCATGGAGATTTGACTGTTGGGAATGGTGAGATTGTAACTCTAGTACTATGTAAGGTAGTTTGAAGGGTGTGAGCTAACGTATATCCTAGTTGGGATCTTTGAGATCTAATGGTTGGGAGTCGAAAAGTCACGACTCTCGATTACCTTCCTCCATGCCTATAAGTATAAGCGGTGGTCCAGCTTTATACTTCACTCATATTCCCTATATTTGAAATCCGACAATATCAAAGTGGTGGCTAGGTGTAAGAGTATATCCCTAACCGGGGTAATCATATCTTCTTCGTCTACCTTTTTTGAGTCTATTGGCAGTGTGTCCGGTGTGTGTGTGTGTGTGTGTGTGGCGGGGGGGGTGAGCAATCAGCCAGCAAGAGGATTTGTCATCCTCGAGCATTAGTGGGTTGTGGGGTTGATGACGACGAAGTGGCCGAGAACTCTTCGGCCAAGGTGACACTGAGTGATTCGCCTTATAGGAATAGGTATGCCTGGGTTAGCACTAATGTGACTGGTTAGTTTTTTAAGTATAGGTGGTTAGAAACCTTGGAGTCTGTTGTGGCTAGCATTTGTATGGTTAGCTCTAGTACTGTGGTTGGTGTGATTGAGAAGTGCTCGGTCATTGACAACATCATACCTGAGAAGGGCACGAGTCAGACTTCTTTTTCATGTATGGTTGTTTCTTCACAGACTCTCATGTCCGCCTACCCTTTGACGAGTTCACTATGGGTGTTTTGCGTGTTCCAAACATTGCACCAACTCAACTTCATCCTAATTCTTAGGGTTATCTCTAAGCTTTTTAGATTTTGTGTGAGGTGATCGGCCTTTGTCCTTCTCCACAAACTTTCCTTCATTATCATAGTTCTCAGTCGTTGACTAGTTTTCGTTAGTTAGCTAGTGGGGATCCACCTTATTTTCTCCTTATACTATATCATATAAAATGTTTAAGAGTGTTTTTTTCGAGTAGCCATCGAGCAAATATTTTTTAAATGGGGATACCTTAAAATTTTTGTTTTACTATATAAGAGACCCTACCTGATACCTCTACTGGCCGAGGTCTTCTATCACTAAGGACAACCAGAATTTTTTTTGAATTTTTTGATAGATTTTCTAGGAAAATGCCTATACAGAAAATCCTTAGGTTGTACCTTTCCACTCAACAGTTAGTTGATTTGAGTATTTTTACCTTGTCTTCGGTCGATTTTAACTTTGATGAATTATTTCGTGGTTTTCAGGATTGATGGCTCAACAAGGGCCCAGGTACTTGGAAGTTCTAAGGAAACTCCGCCAAGAGAAGGCCCAAAGGATGAGGGAAGTGACGACCAAAGGAGTGGCTGCCGAGAATTAAGGAACTCCTGCCGATCTTGCCACCGAATCACCTGTCATCAACCTCGTTCCCTCTTTGGCACAGAAAAAGCATAAGAAGAAAGATAAGGTGAGGGGACACTCTTCTCCTCATCATTCACTGAAAAGGGGTCGTGCCTCTACTTTCGATGTCGAGACCAACAAAGGTGGTCAATTGCTCTCCTCTGACTTTGCCTTTCATAAAGGAGTGAACATTTCACTGACCACTTCGGAGCGAGGGGCTCTCCCCGCAGCCTCCAAGGAGGAGCTTCTGGCCAATTGTTTGGAGTTGTAGTCAAGGGCTCTAGCAATTGGCCGCATTTTGAACAGTGAAACCTCTTGGGAGTCGGCTAGGGAGGTGGATGAATTGAAGAGGATGCTAGCTGATTCATCTTCTTCCTTAAAGATGGCGCTAGACACCAACACGCCTTTAAATGACTAAATCAAGAAGCTCACTAGTGACTTGTTGGCAACTGAAGATGATGCCAACACATGGAAGACACGGTGCTACGATTGGCAGAAGAGAGATGAAAGAGGTGGAGGAAAGACTGGCCGAGATGACCCTGGCCCAAGATGAGGCCGCTTCTCAAAGGGCTGGCCTGGAGCGAGAGCTGGCTGATTTGAAGGAGTACGTCCTCGACATACATGTCAAAGGCTTTAATCAAGTTGTACATCAAGCAATCTTCTTATATGGGGTTGTTGATTGACAACAATGAAATTGACCTTGGGAAAGATGTTTTCCACGATCAATTGGTTGTTATTGACGACATCCCTCTAGAGGGATCAACCGATGAGGAGATAGCCAAGGAGGGCCCGACCGAGGATGGGGAGGCGATGCTGGTGAAAGACCTTTCTGAGCATGCTGAATAGTTTTTTAGGGTTTCTCTTGTCCCTTTTTTTTTGTTTCAACATGACTCATCCCTTGTTAAGTCTTTTTTAGTGTTGTTTTTGTTAGCACCAGGAGTTGTTGTATTAATTTGATGAAACCAAACCATTACAACTAAAGCTGCTGAGTTAATTTGAAGAAACCAGTCAAGTTGACCAAGTCAAGACCAAGTGCTTTCAAGTGAAGATGCATGGAGTTTGTATGGAGATTGAAGTTTTTGGGTCTAGGTTTTAGGTGGTGTTGGTGTGTCTAGATTGAAGTAAAAATCTGTGATGATGAATGTGTTGATCATTGATAAGCTCCACTGTGAAAATTGGTTTTAGCAAGGTTTTAAAAATCATTAAAATCTGATTTCAAATTTTCATAAACCGTTTTAACTGTCTTTTAAAATTTAGTCGACTGAATGTCAAATCAATTGACTAAAGTTTGATAGTTGTCACTATAGTTGTTTATATATAGCTGGTGCGTTTTCAAAAGAAGACAACACAGAAGAATTTGGAAAAAAAAACACTAAACTGCTTTGATTTGAGATTTTTCAAGCAAGAGAAAAAGCTACCACACTTTTTTAGATCAAGATCATTTGAAGTTTTCAAAGAATTCATCAAGAAATGAATTTCTGCATTCTGCTGGAGCTTTGGAAACTGACTACATATTTCTACATCATTAATCTGACCTCAGCCTAAGCACTCTATACCTGTTTCTTCTTACATTTCTGATCTGTTGTATAGAGTTGCGTTTTTTAGTTGATTTCTGTGTAAATCTTTCAATTGTATTAAAACTGCTACTGAGTTCTTGAATTACTAGAGTGTAATTCGTTGTTATACAGTGAGTTTGTACTGGTGGTTTGCCTACTGCCAGGAGCAGTGTGAGACGTTTCTTGGTTATATAGTAAATTTTGTATAACTGTGACTTGCTGTAGGATTCAGTAAGGGTGTTCTTGAAACACACAGTGGGTTTCTCTGTGGCTTCTTGTTCTGATGTAGGTTCAGTAGTGGTCTGCTGTAGGGAGCAGTGAGACGTTTTTGGGTTATACAGTGGATTCTGTATAACTGTGACTTGCTGTAGGTTTCAGCAAAGGTGTTCTTGAAACACAAGTGGACTCCGTGTGGTTTCTTGGTCTGCTGTAGGTTTAGCAGTGGTTTGCTGCGGGGAGCAGTGTATTCTTGTTGTGGACAAGTGTTGTAAACTTGATCAATTTGATCATTTTTAGTGAAATCCTTACTGTGTGTGAGGGACTGGACGTAGCCCGTTTTGTTGGGTGAACCAGGATAAAAATCCTTGTGTTCTTGAATCTTCTTTCTCTTTCTTGATCACTGATTTAATTGATTTGTTCACTGTATAAATTGTTTTCAGAATCAATAACTGGACTCTATTGGTTTAAGACTTAATCATCTTTGAATAATTGTTTCTTTCATATAAAGAATTTTATTTTTTATTGGTTCTTAATAATTCAAACTGTTAACTGAATTGTATCTGACCAGTTCATTTTGTGCAGTTAACTTCTTTCTGTTTCAGTGTAGTAAATTAGATCGCTTCCGCAGTTACATTTGAATCAAGTCTATCTAAAGCATTTGAATTCTGATAAATCTGTTTGGTTTGCTGTATTGTGGTTTGACTTGATTAAGTTCTATTTACTGATTCATTCTACTGCACTGATCAGTAAAGTCAATAAAGATTCAGTCTATTAAACTGACTTGCATTTTCTTAAAAGTTCAAATAGTTTTGAAAAAGATTTTGAAATCCAATTCACCCCCCTCTTGTATTTAAGCCAAAACAGTTTCTTACAATTGGTATCAAATCTAGGACTTGTATCCTAGTCAAGTTTTCGATCTATGGCTGAAAACCGTTTACCTTTTGCTGTGGGTGCTTTAATAAATAGACCTCCAATTTTTTCTGGTGTGAATTACCAATTCTGGAAAGTCAGAATGCGGATCTTTATTGAGTCTATTGACATAGGCATTTGGAATGCAATAGTAAATGGACCGTATGTACCTATGCATGTTGTTAATGGTGTGTCTATTGTGAAATCTTTTGATGAATTGTCTGATATAGAAATAAGCGTGTGTAGTATGATTGTATTGCCAAGAACATTATAACTTCTGCCTTGAATTTGGATGAGTTTTTCAGGGTGTCTCAATGTAGCTCTGCAAAGGAGATGTGGGATGTGCTGGAAGTCACTCATGAAGGCACGAATAATATGAAACGGGCAAGGAAACATGCGCTGATTCAGGAGTACGAGTTATTCAGGATGCAACCAGGAGAATTAATTGCTGATGTGCAGAAACGATTCACTCATATAGTTAATCACCTGATCAGACTGGGAAAATAGTTTGATAAAGAGGAGCTGAACATCAAGATTCTCAAATGCTTGGATAGAAGTTGGCAACGTAAGGTGACAGTAATTTCAGAAACCAGAGATTTGACAACTCTCACAACAGCTGCATTGTTTGGCAAACTGAGAGAGCATGAACTAGAGATGACGAGGCTGAAGGAAATGGAATTTGCTAAAAAGAAATCCAGAAGCCTTGCACTGAAATCAAAAGCTGCTAAGATTGAAAACAGTGAAGACAACACTGAAGATGATAGTGAAACTGAGAATCTCAACCTACTAACCAGAAGATTTCATAAATTCATCAAGTTGAAAAGCAGATCAAAGAATCAACAAAGTAAAAGGTACAATAAGAAATCTGATTCTGTTTCTGGTAAGCTTACATGCTTTGGTTGTGGCAAGCAGGGACACATAAAAGTAGATTGTCCAAATCTGTCAAACAAAGAAAAACCTACTGAAAGGAAGAGCTACAAGGCTGGAAAAACCAAAAAGGCTTACATCGCATGGGAGGACAATGCTTCTACCTCCAACAGTTCATCACAAGAGGATTTTGAAGCCAATCTGTGTTTGATGGCTGGAGAAGATTTTGAAGTAAGCAATGTAAATTCAAGTGCTTCCTTTAACAGTACAAATTATAGTTCACTGCTGAATGCGTTTCAAGAGACGCATGAGGAAGCAAACAAGTTGGCTCGTTCCAACAATAGACTAAAGGGTTTGAACAACTGGTTGGAAGCCAGAGTTAAGGAACTGGAAGGTGAAGTTTTAAGACTGAAAACTGACCTTGAACATTACAAAGCTTCCAGTAACTTAGACTTCAACAAGCCAGCAAACTGTGAAAACTGTGGAGTTCTTCAAAAGAAGGTGAACTACCTAATTACTATTGCTTCAAAGTTGACTATGGGAACAACCAATCTGAATGCCATTCTGGGCTCTCAGAACTATGTTTTCGAAAATGCTAGAATTAGACATCAACCCAATTTTCCAAGGAAACAGAAAAAGTACAGTAGCTTTTTCGAAACCAATACTAAACAGTTTTCACAGCCTATTACCTGCTTCTATTGCATGAAAAGAGGTCGCTATGTTAAGGACTGTAAGTTTAGAAAATTTTTAGTGCCAAAAGGTTTAGTTAGGTGGATGCCTAAAAGCATCACTAACAAAGATGGACCCAAATTTAACAGGGTACCAATGCCTCAACTCTAATATGTTTTGTAGGTCTGCTTGGCATCCAGTAAGCTGATGTGATATCTGGACAGTGGATGCTAAAAGCATATGACAGAAGATTCAACTCAGCTGATTAATATCAAATGGAAATCTGCAGGATATGTGACATATGGTGATAATAATCGAGGCAAAATACTTGGAGTTGGTGACATTGGAGTAAATGACAGAGTAATCATCAAAGATGTACTCTTAGTGGAAGGATTAAAGCACAGCTTGCTAAGTATAAGCCAACTGTGTGATAAGGGGTACAAGATCACGTTTGAGCCTGCTCAATATCTTATAACAGATTCAAAATTTGCTAAAACGGTTCCTGTAGGTAAAAGAGTGAGTAATATTTACATGCTTAATGTTTCTTGCATACCATCTAGCATGAATTTTTTGCTAACCCGAGATGATGAATCTTTGTTGTGGCATAGGAGACTTGCACACATACACATGCATCATTTAAATAAGATTGCATATAAGGGTTTAGTAATTGGTCTCCCTAAGCTTAAGTTCGAGAGAAACAAACTATGTGAAGCATGTTAAAGAGGAAAACAAACAAAAACCACTTTCAAATCTATAAATGTGGTTTCTACTTCTAGACCACTTGAGATGCTTCACCTAGATTTATTTGGTCCTTCTAGAACCATGAGCATAGGTGGTAATTTCTATGGACTTGTAATTGTTGATGATTACTCACGTTTTACCTGGACCTTATTCATTTCTTCGAAAGATGAGACTTACCATGTGTTTAAGAATTTTGCCCAAGTTGTACAGAATGAGAAAAACAGTAGCATATTGTCTATCAAATCATATCATGGTAGAAAATTCTAGAATGAGAAGTTTAATAGATTCTGCAGTAAGCTGGGAATCAAGCACAACTTCTCAGCACTAAGAACTCCACAGCAGAATGGAGTTGTAGAAAGGAAAAACATATCTTTGGAGAAACTGGCCAGAACGATGTTGAATGAGACTGGACTACCCAAATACTTCTAGGCAGATGTTATCAACACAACGTACTATGTACTAAATAGAGTGCTGATCAGACCCATACTGAAGAAAACTCCATATGAACTGTTCAAAGGAAGAAAACCGAATCTGTCTTACCTAAAGGTCTTTGGCTGTAAGTGTTTCATACTTAATAATGGGAAGGACAAATTGGGTAAGTTTGATTCCAAGTCTGATGAAGGTATTTTTCTGGATTACTCACAACATGGTCATGCTTATCGTGTCTATAGCAAGAGGACTATGTTGGTAGAAGAATTTGTACATGTGAATTTTGATGAAACTAACCAAATTATGCAGGAAAGATCTAAAACATGTGCAGATGATGAAATTCCAATTATTTAACAAGCTGGAACTAAACTGGAAAATAAGACTGAAGAAACCAGTGTGCTACCAGAAATTCAGTCAACAAAACCAGAAGATCAATCTGTTGAACAAGAAGTTATTACTGACAGGATCAGTTCAAGATTGCCTAAGGAGTGGAGAGTTCCTAGAAATTTGTCATTGGATAATGTAATTGGACAGGTGCAAAAAGGAGTTTCAGCCAAAAGTACACTGAATCAATTCTATGAACATATGACATTTGTTTCACAAACTGAACCAAAGACTGTAGTTGATGCACTTGAAGACAACAGTTGGATAACTGCTACGCACGAAGAACTGAACCAATTTGCTAGGAATGAGGTCTGGTCACTTGTTCCAAGAACTAGTGGGATGAATGTCATTGACACCAAGTGGGTGTTCAAGAACAAGTTAGATGAACATGGTGTTATTGTGAGAAACAAAGCTAGATTGGTTGCAAAGGGTTACAATCAGGAAGAAGGAATTGATTATGGGGAAACCAATGCACCAGTGGCAAGACTTGAGGCCGTGAGATTGCTACTAGCCTACGCAAGCATGAACAGATTCAAATTGTACCAAATGGACGTCAAGAGTGCATTTCTTAATGGCTACATAGATGAAGAGGTGTATGTTAGTCAACCTCAGGGTTTTGAAGATCATAAGCATCCCAATCATGTCCTAAAGCTAAAGAAACACTATATGGCTTGAAGCAAGCATCTAGACAGTGGTATGAGAGGTTGAGCAGTTTCTTGCTATCTCATTCATATGAGAGAGGCAAAACAGATAAGACTCTGTTTATTAAGAAAGCATGTTCTGATATTATTCTAGTTCAAGTCTATGTAGATGATATTATCTTTGGATCCACTAATCAAAATTTGTGCAAGCAGTTTGTTACAGCTATGCAGGGAGAGTTTGAAATATCCATGATGGGCCAGCTCAACTACTTCCTTGGATTATAGATCAAGCAACTGAATCATGGGACTTTTCTAAGTCAAACCAAGTACTGCAAGGAGTTGCTGAAAAAGTTTAATATGGAAAGCTGTAAAGAAAGTGTAAAACCTATGACAACTAACTTTTATTTGGATTCATATGAGAAAGGAGCCAGTGTGGATCAGACTAAATTCAGAGGATTAATCGGATCATTGTTCTATGTCAGTCGACCAGATATCATGTTCAGTGTGTGCCTCTGCGCTAGATTTCAGTCCAATCCTAAGGAGTCACACTTCACTGCAGCAAAGAGAATTATGAAGTATTTGCAAGGAACTATAAACGTCAGACTATGGTATCCTGCTGATGTATCTCTCAATTTAGTAGGGTATTCTGATTCTGATTTTGCAGGTTGCAAAATAGACAAGAAAAGCACTAGTGGGACATGTCACTTACTGGGATCAAGTTTAGTTTCATGGCACAGCAAGAAACAAGCGTGTGTGGCATTGTCAACTGCTGAAGCTGAATACATTGCAGCTGGAAGCTGCTGTGCGCAAACCTTGTGGATGAAACAGCAGTTAAGTGATTTTGGCCTTAACTTGTCTAAAATTCCATTATTATGTGACAACACCAGTGCCATTAATCTTATAAAGAATCCAATTCAACATTCCAGGACTAAGAATATTGAAATTTGTCATCATTTCATTAGAGACCATATCACTAATGGAGATTGTGAAATTCAATTTGTTAGTACTGAGAATCAACTTGTTGATCTGTTTACAAAACCCTTGAGTAAAGAAAGATTTAATTTTCTAAGGAATGAACTTGGTATACTGGATATGAAACATGTGTTGTGAATCATTTATATCTTGTGTTCTATTAGCAGTTTGTTTTCTTCGTGGCATTTCACAGTTCACTGCAACAGATTCAATTTTAGAATATTTTATTTTTTTCTGTATAAATCATAACTGATTTAAATGGAAATGCTGAATGCATGTGAAATTGGACGAGAGCTGAAATCCAACTAGAATGGGGCTGTGTAACTGAATCAGTTAGACTGGAACCAAGACCATTACAAAAAAGTGAGTTGTTGACCAAATAAGACAAAATTGACCAAGGTTACGCTCAGCATGTGAAGAGAGAGAGTTTCCAGGACTCCACGTGGCGCTGAAGTATTGGTAGTCAACAAGCAAAAGTTGTTTTTGAGGGAATCTCTACAAAGCTAAGTATCTCAGTCTGTTAGAATGTTGATAGCGTGTAGTATCTCAATCTATTGGGATTTGATGTTGTGCAGTGTACTGTCAATCTGTGCTCTAGGTAGTTGAACATGCATACATTCACACACCACTTCACGAATACTACTTGTTCTGTGTGGGAATCCATTCTATTTCAAATTAGTGTATTCTAAATGGCTTTATCATCCAATCCGAGAAAGAGAACAAAGTTGACTGTAGTTAAGAATGCTTGTTCCGATGAACCAAATGAGAGTGCTTATCTTGAGAGGTGGTTCTGCAGAAACCAGGAAAGCATAGACGACTACTACAAGCTCTACAACAGGAAGATAATCATTTCTCCAAAGATGTTAAGCCTAGATTGGCTTAAAGAAGAAAAACTGGGTGAAGTAAGAAGTATGCTAAAATTTCAGAAGCTGGACCAATTCCTGAAACTGACTGGAAATACTTATCCAGATTTGGTTAACGTTTTTCTAACAAATATGTGGTATGATGATGAGTGCGTATACTCACAGGTGAAAGGAATTGACTTTGCTATCAATGACGATGTCTGGATGAATGTCACAGGCTTGAATAATGAAGGAGCTGTTGCAACTAGAGGAAATTCTGCTGATTTGGAAAGTTTCAACAAGGTGCATTTTTACAAATCTTGCCTTAGAGATCAGTTCTCTGTGTCCAGAACTTATAATGTTGGTGGTTTAGTAGCAATACCAAGAATTTTGGCCTACATTGTCATCTGGATACTCATACCGAGAGGCTTCAATCATGCTACCTTGACTGAGGAAGACTTGATTCTTATGTACTGTATCACGTCCAAAATCACAGTCAACTGGATTCAAGTTATTCGTGATCACTAGTTCAAAGTGGGCAAGAAGTTAGAGTATCGCATCCCCTATGTGACAATGTTATCAAAGTTTATTAATTACTTTGAGATTGATATTGAGGACGAGATTTTTGAGGAAATCAAGGCAGTGAATTAGATTTCCACAGCAAATTTAACCAAGATCGGGCTGGTGAAACTGAAAAACAAGAAATGGGTATGTAAGGCTGATGAAGGAACAGTTGATGATGATAATGAGGAAGAATCAACTGAAGGAGAGTTTGAGGAATCTGAGGATGAAGTTGATGAAGCTAATATGGATCATGATCAATCTGGAATGGCGAGTGAAATACCTACTACTGCTGCTGGACAAGATTATTTTGCTGGGTTTGAACAAAGAATGTTCAACCAACTGAACAATATGCAGGATCAACACCGTGTGCATCACGAGTAGTGCCAGACACGCTTCCGACTGATTGAGAACCAAGTTGATGATATTTAGTCCAAGATTGGGACTTTATTCTTGCAACTAGACGAGTAGACCATGCATTACATAACTAAGTGGTTGTCTCTCTCCATTTGTTGAAGACAATGGGGGAGAAGTTTAGACTGTGTGTTGGTTGTTTAGGTTATGTGTTGGAGAGAAGTTTAGGCTGTGTGTTGTTTGTGCTTGGTTGTTTGTTTAGGTCTTTGCTAGGTTTGTTATGCTTGTGTTATGTTTAGTATGCTAGTTTGTTGTTTGTACTTCTGCTGACTACTGGTTTATCTAGCATGATGGAGTTGCTCTAGGACTAGTTATGTTTATTCAGTGTACTGTTTATTCGGCTAATTAAGTCACTCATATTCTGCTGCCCGAAATGTAACACTCTTTTATATGAATGAAATTTGGATTCTATATAACTGTGACTTGTTGTAGGATTCAGCAAGGGTGTTCTTGAAACACATAGTGGGTTTCTGTGTGGTTTCTTGTTCTGATGTAGGTTCAGTAGTGGTCTGCTGTAGAGAGCAGTGAGACGTTTTTGGGTTATACAGTGGATTCTATATAACTGTGACTTGCTGTAGGTTTCAGCAAGGGTGTTATTGAAACACACAGTGGACTCCGTGTGGTTTCTTGGTCTGCTGTAGGTTCAGCTGTGGTTTGCTGTGAAGAGCATTGTATTCTTGTTGTGGGCAAGTGTTGTAAACTTGATCAGTTTGATCATTTTTAGTGAAATCCTTACTGTGTGTGAGGGACTGGACGTAGCCCGTTTTGTTGGGTGAACCAGGATAAAAATCCTTGTGTTCTTGAATCTTCTTTTTCTTTCTTGATCACTGATTTAATTGATTTGTTCACTGTATAAATTGTTTTCAGAATCAATAACTGGACTCTATTGGTTTAAGACTTAATCATCTTTTAATAATTGTTCCTTTCATATAAAGAATTTTATTTTTGATTGGTTCTTAATAATTCAAACTGTTAACTGAATTGAATCTGACCAGTTCATTGTGTGCAGTTAACTTCTTTCTGTTTCAGTGTAGTAAATTAGATCGCTTCCGCAATTACATTTGAATCAAGTCTATCTAAAGCATTTGAATTCTGATAAATTTGTTTGGTTTGCTGTATTGTGGTTCGACTTGATTGAGTTCTGTTTACTGATTCATTCTACTGCACTGATCAGTAAAGTCAATAAAGATTCAGTCTATTAAACTGACTTGCATTTTCTTAAAAGTTCAAGTAGTTTTGAAAAAAATTTTGAAATCCAATTCACCCCCCCCCCCCCACCTCTTGTATTTTAGCCAAAACAGTTTTTTACAGTTTTGTTTATCGACTGCATACTTTAATGAGAATGATGTTTTTATTTACCTTGTGTCATCCTGTGTATATATTTTATTTATTTTAGTTTTTGTTTTGTTGAAATTTTACCTAAACGTTGGTGGAGTACTTTGCATATTTTGCTTAATGTTTTGAATATTTTTATGTACGTGGTTTTTCTGTAGTTACTTGACTAAGTATTTGTTGAGTACTTCCCAAGAACTTGCTTGGGAATTAGCTTTAATTAACACGGGAGGACTTGTATTGGAGCAAGCGTCCTGCCCCGATTACATGTATAAACATATTTGTCGGTTTTCTCAAGCTCGAGAGGGATCACATTGGAGTGAAGCTTCCTTACCCGTTCGTATTTTGTCAACATGGTTGTTAGTTTTTAACTTAGTATGGAAATACAAGTGATATATGAGAAACATAATTTTGTTGGAGCCTCATTAAAACATTCTTAGTCAAAATCCTCCTTAGGAAAAAAGGACTGAGTGAGGAAAGAGTGCTTTAATACATTCAAATGAAATAAAACTTCAGATGGAACGCATTCCATGTTTGTGGTACAATTTTTCCTGATAAGTGTTCTATTCGGTAAGTCCTATTCCCTGCTACTTCCCGGATTCTGAATGGTTCTTCCCAATTGGCTGAAAACTCGTCTTCATTTTGTCTAGCTTCATTCCTCATCTGTCAAACTAAGTCACCTAGATGAAATCTTCTTGGCACTACTTTGGAATTATATTTGCGAGTTGCTCTCCTTTTACTTACTTCTTCTCAAATTTGAGCTTTGTATCTGAGTTCGTAAAGTAAGTCTAGGCTAGTTGCTAGACTTTGGTTGTTATGCTCTAGGCTGAACACTTGTGTTTGTAGTCTCAGCTCGCCTAGTTCAACCAATATCATAGTGTTCATTCCATAAGTGAGACTAAAAGGAGTTTCCTTTATTGATGATTGTGGCATTCACCGGTAAGCCCATAAAACTTCTAGGAATTCCTCAGTTCATCTGCCTTTAGTTTTGCGAAGCCTTTTCTTTAACTCATTGGGAATGACTTTGTTGCTACCCATTAGTCTATGGGTGTTCGACCGAGCTGGTGACAGAATCTATGTTAGGTCCTTTATAGAATTCTTGAAGTGCACAGTTGATAAACTATTTGTTGTTGTCTGTTATTATCGTATGCGACAGTTCAAATCTACAAACGATGTTCTTCCAAACAAACCCTTGGACATTTCGAGCTATGATAAAAGCAAGTGGATCTACCTTTATCCATTTGGTGAAATAGTCGATTGCTACCAACAAATATTTGCATTGCCCCTTACCCGGACTGAATGAGCCAATGATTCCCTACTAGACAAAGGGCCAGGGTGCTCATGTGGTGCAATACTTCTAGCTTGGCATGCAATATGTTTCCAAACTCTTGACATTTGTGGCATTTCTTAGCGTACTCAACGTAGTCACTTTCCATACTCGACCAATAGTATCCTACTCGAAGAGTTTTGGCCACCTGAGATTGTCAAGTTGTGTGACACTTATTCAGTATATGACTCAATCGAAGGACCCTACTTCGGTCAAGAACATCTTGGCCTTGTATTACTCATTACTTTGCAAACTGATTATAGTTTTAAAAATATTTATTTTTTAAAAAAGTAAACAAAAATACATATACAAATAAAGAAGATATTTTTAAAATTTTTTATTTAAGTAATTGACCTTGTATGTATTTTCATCACAATAAAAGAATCAAGGTTATACAGTTTTGTTTTTAAAAGAAAAATTTATTAAAAAAATTATGAAACTTGACAGACCTTACTTATACTTATTTCTATTCACAATCAAGAATTAGAGTGTGAGTGACTATGTTTACAAATTGTATAATAAACAAAGATAACTTTTGTTACTTAAATTTTATTTAAAAAAAAGTATTTATAAAATAAAAAAAATAAAGTATTAAATAACTCGCGTTGAATATAAAATAATGTATATAATCATACACTTAATCAATCAACTATGTTTATACATGTGATTTACTTTAAAAATAAAATATAAAATAATATGTGTACATATAAAATTATTTAAAATAATGCTAGACCTGAGATGACACATGCAATCACACACATATCTAGACGAACGATCCATTTAATATAATGATAATGTAAGCAATGTAATTATATTAAAAAAAAAACGTTACCAAAAACTTTTACCTAAAAATATGGTGTATGTGACGATACTCATATTTAATAGTTATTTAAATAAAAAGTTTGATATTATTGTAATTATTAAATTAATTTTATATTCGTTGTAACTTTAAATTGATGGACTGAAAGTTTTACTGCCACTTGCAAATATGATAAGACAAAAAATAAAAGGTTAGAGGTCTATTAAAACTAAAATCCTCGAAATAAACTAATGTAACCCAAAAACTATTCCTAGAATAAAAAAACAAATAAAAACCTTTGACCAGCAAATCCCACAACAAATAAAATATAACTATAAGCGAACATCAAATCTAAAAAACTTTAATATTATAATTTCTTAATTAAAGTATTGTGGTTTTTGGACTTTTGGCCATCATTTTTTTTATGAACATGGTATATTTTTTTCATTTATGGGATAAAAATTCTTCCATCATGAATAAGTCATGATTTGGAAGATAATTTTGAAATAGAAAAGTCGTGCATTCGAGCACAACTTTAAGATAAAATAATTATCTATTTCTTTTTTAACTGAAATTGTGTTATTTATAAAGATTTAAATATAATATTTTTAAAGGCGTAGTGAAACAATTTTATTTTTTATTTTTAGATATTTTTTTAAAATTGAATATAATATTTTTAAAGTCGTGTCTGCCTACATGACTTCTATAAATTTGAAATTATTTTTGTTGCATCTTTTTATTTAGGTTAAGAAGTTGTGGGTTAGGCCACAACTTCGAGTCATTCTTTTTTTGTTCTATTTTTTATTTATATTAGATCAGCTAGTCCATTTTGTTTAATATTATATCATATAGTTTGTTTGTTTGTTTATATTAGATTATCTAGTTTGTTTGTCTACTCTAGATTGTCTAGTATGTTTGTTTGTTTTAGAATATCTTATTTGTTTGTGTACACTAGACTATCTAGTATGTTTCTCTATACTATATTGTCTAGTATATTTATTACACTATTGTCTAGTTTGTTTGTACAGACTACACAATCTAATATATTTGTTTATACTAGATGGTCAAGTGTTAAACAAATCAACTAGACGGTTTAGTGCACACAAACAAGGTAAGTAGTTTAGTGTACACAAACAGACTAGACAATCTAGAATAAACGACATACTTATCAATATCCAATTTTGTTTGAGTGAAAAATAATGTTCCAAAAAAAAATAGTCATTTAGCTTAAGTTTAGATTTTATTGTTTTCTCTTATTTTTAAAAAATAATAATAATATTATAATCTTTTATTTTATTCTCTTTCTGTTTTGTTTTCATTTTAAGATAAAACATACAAAAAAATATGATTTAGTGTTTATCCTTTTTATCATTTTATAATATATATATATATATATATATATATATATATAGGTAGTTAGTGTTTTCATTTGCTTTATCATTTTATTTTCATAAATTAAAATTAAAAAGTTGCATCCCATTTCATTTTTATGAGTTAAAAAACAAAGTTTTAATAAATAATAAAAATAAAAATAGAAAATAAACGAAAAGAGAAAACATAAAATCGATGTATTTTATTAAGACCCAATCTATTAGGCTTCACATGAAAAATAAAAATGTCATCTGCTCCTTACACTCATCCTCTTTCTCTTCATACACCCCTCTTATCTTGATCAAGCCAATTTTCTTTCACAACTCCTCATTTTCTCAATACGCACACTCTTTCTCCCCACTTGGGCCAATAGGCCAAACTTTCTTCTCACACCCCCTGCATTGCCTTGTCTCTCCTATTGGGCCAGCACTCTTATCACTTCTTACACCATCCCCACATGTCAATCAATAATAAAATACACTTAATGTGTTTAATGTGTTTTAGTTTAAAAAATTGATTGAGAAAACAAATTTCTATGATAAAATGCAATGAATGCTCAGTGTAATAAAATGTAATGAAGTCTCAATTTTGAAAAGTAATTGGTTAAAACAAATGTTGAGGAACAAAAAGGTTAGAGAAAGATTTTGAAAGGGGGTCTTCATACAATGATAGACACTCTCACTCATCCTTCTTTGACACACACTACACTCACATTTTTCGTTCTCACTCACCCACTTTCTCACCGCACTCACAAAAAAAAAACACTTACCCTCACTCTCGTGCTTCCACCATCACTGGTTTCACGACACACACACTCTCTTCACCCAACACACATTTATCCTCATATCTCGCACTCAATTTTCTTCTTTTGAAGGCACAAAAAAAAATCCTCTGCACCACCCTTGTTCATCCCATTCTTCACCTGCCCAACACAATTTTACCCTCACAATCTATAAGTCAGGTCCTGAACAAATAAAGGTTTACAAAATTTCCAGAGCTTAAATAGAAACAAGAAACAATAAAAGAAAAAACTAGTTCTTCCACTTGATATCCTTCAGAGTCAGGCCAATTTAATTAAGTAAAAATTAGTGTGATTTTCCCAATTATTATCTTTCTCTTTCTTTTTTGTATATATTGTTATTTGCTGGAATATTGAACCTTAGGGTAAACGACCTATTATATATTTGTCTGGGATTTTCTGGTTGTTTTGCAGGTGGGGGTTGGGTATGCATTTCTTGTCCATTCACACACACACTTTTACATATCATGAATGAGACCCTATACCATGTCTGAGAAAGCTTAGAATTAGAAAGGGATTGTGTAGCAATATTGATGGGATGTACTTTCTTTCTCAGTTTTTGCGAGAATCCTTGCTAGAGTTTGTTGTCTTCATTTGTATATACATAAAGTTTTTACCAATTGACATGGGTAATACGATGGAGTGATTCATAGCTCTAGTGGCCTTGAATCTCTATGTATTGGGAGCTATCCTATGTGAGTATGCATTTATAGGCTTAGATCTCAAGCGCTGTCATGCTAGACCTTGATTAGGGCACAAAGGGAGATTTTTGCATTCTTATACCCTTCACCATTTGTTTGTACATACCATATATCATGAATAAGTACCTCTTGAGGTACAAGCATGCATTGTTTTTCATTGTGATTTAGTCGCGTCGATTACATTGTTAGTTACATATCATGTTACTCAGCATTGTACATATAAGCATGCATATGCATCTTGTCTTCATTCGTACATTAATGATATTATATATATAATTTTCAAATTTATAACTCTTCTGCATTCTAATACCACCTTACATAATATATAATATTCATCCATAAGTTGTGACATACATACATTAGTTAGTTTTGCATGCATGTTACATCCAGACATGTATCATACAGCTTAACATTTAGACATTCATCATACATATAAACACGTATCACATATTTAGACAGACATCATACATCTAGGCATGCATCATAAATCTAAATATGCATAATACATTTAGACCTTCATCGTACATCTAAACATGCATCACATATTTAGACATGCATAATACATTTAAACATGTGTCATACATCTAGACATGCATCATACATCTAAATATGCATTATACATTTAGACCTTCATCATACATCTTAACGTGCATCACATACTTAGGCAAGCATCATACATCTAAATATGTATCATATATTTAGACCTTCATCATACATCTTAACATACATCATATATCTAGACATGCATTATGCATATAGACATGCATCATACATCTTGACATGCATCCATATTTCATTCCACAAAATACTTTTTTCTTTTGAAGGAATTTTGAAAATAAAATTTAAAAAAAAATTGCATTGCAAAACTTTCAAATTTATTTGTCTCCTATCTCAATGTTACCAAATTCATGATATGATATGGGAAAATGAAAAATAAAAAGGGAAAATTTTGAAAAATAATGAAAAAAATCGATCAAATGTTTGAATTAATTATTTTCTTCGATACAATCTTGGAATTCATGATATTGAAAAAACTAAAGGATAGAGATGTTGCATTTTCACAATTTAATAAGAGATAAAAATTGGCTTGTCCATTGAAGCATTTTCATGCATGTTGTTTGAAACCTTCTGGCCTTTCCTCATCCCCGAAATCCAAAAACAAAAGGATTTGACTTGGTAGCTATCATCATGGCCTGAAATAGCAAAACAAGAATATCACACGAGGGCAGAAACATCGGGTTTCTTTTAGTTGGCTAAACGACTAATCTCCAATCTCCAGAGGCAAATAAAACCTTTTAAAAAATAATGAAATTCGTTAGATTGAAAACCCACAAAGACGATCTAAGCAAAGATAGGATGAAAAGAAAAGAAAAAAAACAGAAGAAGAAAAAAAGAAAGAAAGAACGACACGTATTGGAAGTCAATGAATTTTGTTTCACTGTTAATCTCTTTGAAAATTAGGCAACCAGGATTAAAATGATATATGACTATGTTTCTTCATCCAAAACCAAAAGATTACAAATCCATTGCACTCTCTTTGAGCCCAAATAAATATTTCCTTTCAAAATACCCTAAATAAGGATCACCATTAAGATGAAACTCGGGTCAAGGTGTATGTTAAAAGTTTAAAAAAAAAATCAAATAGTAGAAATCCATCAAAGAACAATGTGAGTCCGCAACAAGAATTGTTATCACAAAGTGATAAAGAAAAGAAAATGAAAAGATAAATGAAAAAAAGATAAAATGATGAAAAATGATGGAATGGTTAATTTTTTTTTTCACAACACTTGGTTAGTGATTCTTGTTTTAAAAAGTAAGTCCATAAATAATTTTTCAGCCTTTATATCCTTTTCTTCATAACCTTGTAACCCTGGCCATGTTACAAACCTAATAAAGTCCACATTGATTGATAAATGATTGCCATGATTTTCATAAAGCTGAACCTTATAACAAAAGGATATGACTGACAATACGTGTCGGAAGAAAAAAAGAAAACAAAAGAAAAAAAAAGTAAAAAAAAAATGTTTGAAATGCTTTTAGTAGAAGGCAACCTTTTATTATCAACCAATAAGCCAATTGAGGGCAAGTTAACTGGGAATAACCCTATATTGGGGCAATCCTTTCTTTCTATCGTACAAAAACCAAATCACCTTTCATCTAGACCTTTCTTCACCCTTGTACATCTAAACTGGGGTAGTTTCCATTTGTTTCATACATATTCTTCCCTTTTAGGGATACAATTTTCTCTATATGATGATGCACCTTCATCAAACCTAGATATGTTTTTTGGCCTTACAAATAGGACATTCATTCTCACTTCACTTAGACTACCCAATACACCAAAATTTGGGCAGTCCTATTTCGCATGTATACCTTGCATAAAATTTTCCCTTTCAGAAGTAAATGCCAATGATAACATATCTGAGATTGTGCAATCCCAGCTTCCTTTAAATATTTTCAATTTTCTCTCCTATATTTTTCACGCACCTTTGGATTTAAGTGCATGCATTAAAATATTGTTTTAAAGGAAAAAGTCAAAGATGCCCTAATTTTAACATTAACTTCAGGATTTGCAACATCCCTCATTTTCAAGAACAAAACTTTGTTGTCAAATGAACTCAATGATGGTAAAGAGAACAATTGATTCTGAATGTCAACATCAAAATCCAGAAAAATTAAAAATTAAATAAAAAGGAAAAATGAAAAAAAAATAGAATCTCATGCATTCGTATATGTATTCTCATTCAAAAAAATAAAAAAATAGAATCTCATGCATTCTCATTAAAAAATGAAAAATAAAATCTCATGCATTCTCATTCAAAATAGAATTGAAAAGTAGAGTATCACATGTTAACACCAAGGCTTGCTAAGTGATCTGATGAGGTCAACATGGATCAAAGCTTGCTAAATGGATTATTTGAAGCCATCATGGACCTTGATGGAAGTTTTGGTTTAGAACTTAGGTTGGGTATGTGTGAGAGTACTTTTGGTTCAAAACCATAAGTTGCATGATATATCACTCAAGGAAAACTTCATAATTCACTTTGTTTTAGAAATAAATAATTAGAACTAAAGTGAGATTTAATAGCCTTTGAAAAATCTATTTTGTGAGAAAAATTAGTTAACTATTTTTAGAAATCAATCTACTGATTTTTCATGTTTTTTCAAAGAAAAATCAATCGATTGAATGGTAAGGGTGGGCGCATTTTTTTATTAACCTAAGACATTTGACTGATCATTTTGAGAAATTCTAGGAGAGAAAAATGTGCCCTTATTGTGAGAACTTGTTCTACACGATTTACATCAAGAAAATCATCAAGAACTTGAATCTTGGAGCCTTACTTTGAGTGATTTTCATGTAACCTTGGTTCAGCACCAGAGCTAAGTCTTCTGCACTGATTTGCATTTATTCTATAATCTGTTTTTGTGTAGAAGCATTGTTGTTTTTTCATTGCTATTGTATAGCGAGTGATTTGGTGGCAAGTTGCATGGGGTTTGTGATTTGTAATTGTGTGTTTGGTTTCCATATTGCATAGGGTTTGTAATTTGGGAGCGTGCAGTAGGGTTCTACACTGTTTTACAGCTACTGTGGAGTGCAATGGGTTGTGTGTTGCAGGGTGCAGTGGTGTCTTGCTTGGAGCAAGTGTAATTATATTGTATTGGATTGATCTTGGAGATCTTTTTAATGAAAATCATTTCTTGTTGGCAAAGGACTGGACGTAGCCATTGAGGAAGGGTGAACTAGTGTAAATCTTGGTGTTCTTGATCTCTCTTTCCCTCATCTTAACCACTTTTCAGTTCTGCTGTAATTTGGGTTTGTTGTCATTGTTTCAACTAATTGTTCATCGCGTTTAATCAATTGTTCATAACTACTGTTGTGTTTTGCGACTTCATCAATTGGTTGATCCACTTACTTAATTGATTGTTGTTTGTTCTTTATTCTTGTGTGCTATTTTCATCTGATCAGTTAATTGGTATTATGAAAACTCGCTTTCGTTAAGGAATTCCAATTTACTGTTTTCATTAAGGCTTGGCTTCAATCACAACCTAACCAAACTCTGACTTGTGGTGTTCATCCTTTTTCACACCTCAAGTATTGGACACCTAGAGATTGGTGATGTTTGCATCCCTTACAAAACTTTTATAGATATCAATCCGATCAAAATTTTGCTTCCATCTAGCTTAAAACTTACTACACCCTTCCAGAATATATCTTGCAATATTATCTTTACTCCTTTTGAGCTTGGAGTGAATGATTCCATTCAATAACTTTATGTTGGCACATATGGTTCTTACCAAATTATGTAGTAATAACCATTATTTCTACAAAAAATTTAAGCTCTTATCCTCTAACAAATTTAAATTAATTGATGTTTAGATACTATTGTGTAATAAAACATACACTTTTTACTTATTTTAAGAGCATCCAACTATGGGAATCATATATCTAATCATCCACTATTTTTTCTTATTTCTCAAAATTGTTCTTTTAACTCTTTTAGGCGGTGATAGAATTCATTCTAGAAAAATAGTGTGTAGTAAAAAAATAAACATATATTTTCAAAAATTGCAAGCAAGATAAAGGTGTAGGTCCTAATGTCCTTGCACAAAGGTTTTTTTCTTTTTAAAACATAAAAGGTTGCAACTGATCATTAAAGAATATTTATTTCAAATCATTGCCAAGGATGGAGTTTATTATTAATGTATATCAACCTCACCAGTCATGTATAACTACTCCTAACAGTCATGCATACTTTCACGGCTTACCGGTACTTCTTCGGCCTCTTGCCTACTCTTTTCCCAGCCTAACCATAACCAGTATGCATAACAGTAGGAACAACCATACATAAAAGGAAAGAACTGAAATTTATAAAGAGAAAGAACCTTAAAGCGGAATACTTCAGACATGTTTCTGATACACAGGATCCTCATAAGAGGCAAGTGTAGAGCATACTTCATATCTACGTTGCCATACCAGTTCATCGTACGTGGCGTT
>Ga0209700_101491_pt1 | contig 48591 bp, 27 predicted proteins | sample SiratroredBW_FD_187528 | JGI IMG/M metagenome (GOLD analysis project Ga0209700, IMG submission 187528) | Root nodule microbial communities of legume samples collected from California, USA - Siratro red BW (SPAdes) (version 2) | ecosystem: Host-associated > Plants > Roots > Nodule | place: USA...
ATATATATATATATATATATATATATATATATATATATATATATATATATATATATATATATATATATATTTATTTATTTATTTCTATCCTCACATTTAAAGGAAATGAAAGAAGATAATATAAAGTAAATGAGACATGAACCAAACGTGTAAAACAATTTTATATTGTTATATACAAATCATTATAATATATATTTGTATATGACAAAAATATTGATGGATATGGTACTACTTTTGAAAGTATATAAATAACAATGTTTATTAGTTGATAGTATATATTTTTTTTACAATAATAATAATATATAAATATTAAATTCTATATTTTAACTATTTTAGAGAAATTATATTTCAATTATAAAATTAATACCGGTCCTTATATTTCTTTCTCCAAATATTTTACGTCATATATACATAAACTTGAATTGGAACAATTTTAAACTAATTAATGTAGGAATTTTGGTGATTTTAACACAAAAGTTTTCCTTTTATATATAAAAGTGGAACAATGTTTAATCTTGCAAACTTGAACTATTTATTAAATATTTATACTAGATCGAACCTAGTTGTCATATTGAGTCACTAAGATGTATAATTAGTTGTCATATTGAGTCACTGAGATATACAATTCAATTATGGAGATAAACTCAAATAATATGGTTTCGATATGAACAACATTTTGGTAATCAAAGTGAATGATACTATCTCAGTTCAACAATTAGATATTATTAATTAATTAATTAATTATCTTAATACATTATTAATAATAATATTAATTTTAATAGTTCCGCAAGTGGAATTAGTAAATACTTAGGTCTTTTTAAAAAAACATAAATAAAGGTTGATGAAAAATAGTATAAGTAGATAGATATCTCAATATAAGAGGTTAGAGATTTTTTTTCCTGTAAAATTATTTTACTTAGCGTAAAAACTTTATAGTAATAAAATATTGACCTTGTTGTTAGAATGTCTTTGTAAGTATCCACTCTTCTTTAATCAAAACCGAGTATGGAAGATTGATAATTGATAAAAATCAGATATAGAAAAACAGATAAAAAGAGTAAATAATTTATAAAGTGGTAAATGGTTTTATAAGAACATTAATAAATAATACGAAGACTTTAATATAATCATAAATATATTTTTTTATCATATACTTCTTTAAGCTATTAGTTAAAGAAATACAAAAATTATTAAAATAATATGTATAAATTTAAAACCAGCATAATTGAGTAGGTTTTCCAATAACACATTCTTTTATTTAATTGTGTTTTATTTTTTTTTATGATCATTGCATCGAACAATGAATGATATGAAATATGATTTTTTTTTCTTGTTTAGAATCATTTATTTACTTTCATAACACTCATCATACTTATAAAAGTTCAAATAAATTCTTGGAAGAACTCTTTTAGTCTTTGAGCTCTACTGTTGTTGATCCCATCAACTTGAGTTTAGTAATATCTTTTTCAAGTTTTCTGTTTTCAGAGTTCTCTCATAGAGGGTGATGATTCCATAACAAAAAGAAGATGTGAAAGTGATATATTTAAATTGAAGTTGCTGAATTAGCAAACATGACACTGTCATACTAATTTTGTGACTGCAAGAAACACGTCTTATCAAAATGCTAGCTAACCTCTCTGACATAATCTACAAAAAGTGTTAGAACAAGTTCATCAAATTCATCCTTATGCCTCCTGATCTCATTTTGCTTCTTCTCCTCTTGATCATATTTTAATGGCCGAAATAGAATATACAAGTGAGGTTGCTACTCTCACCTTTTTAGCTAATTTTGGAAATTGAGTTAAGTCTAAGCCTAAAATTCTAAATTATATACAAGTGAGGTTGTTACTCTCACCTTTTCACCAGTTAAGTATCTTCTTTTAGTGGTTTAGGTTTATAATTTGTGCAAGAGGCCTTTAGCGAGGAGACTTGACGAGAGAGTATTGAGAGGAGGTCACTTGTTTTGCATGTACTTAAGCTTGTGTGACTCGATTAAACTTAAAAAATGTGTGCAGTAAAAGACTCAGACGAAGTGCAGAAATTTTGTAAGAACAAGTCATACATTGATGATACTTAACTCCTTATTGTTATATTGCAGTGGCGTAGATGTTCAAGATAGACCCATATGTCTATTGTTGGAGTATATTAAGATGGTGGTACCTTGTATTGTTTTCCTTAAGTTATACTAGAAGTTGTGCCTGATTTTACTAAATATATAAAGATTTGTGTACCCTAAAATATGTCTCTTAATTCCATTTATTTTTTATTATTAAAAAAAATATAAAAGAGCTTATCAGAGTGATAGTTATTAAAACTATTGAGTTATTTGCTATCAAGCCTTTATTTGTATAGAAAATGAGAAATCCAATTTGTTTGGGTGGCAAAAAATAGTTATAAAACTTTTATAAAATCTCATAAAAATAAATTTATCATCTCTTTTGTCTCTTATAAATTTTTACATTCATTTAAAAATATTATAGGTTATAAGAGTAACATTTATTTTTTGAAGGTAAAAAAATAAATTGTTTCAAGTAAATATCACACCTCAAATTTATGACACGTGAGAAAGTGTGGCCATCAACATGAATGATCTGTAACATGTTAGCATTTACATATACACTCTTACTTTCTAATCTATCATAGGAGACACTATTTTCAATCCATCTACAGTTATTCAGAAGTTATAAGAAAAGAGATAAAGATTGATTGCTTCATGTCTCATTAAAAAATAATGACTTATCCTTCTTGTCACAGTCAATTAGCTAGTAAGGAAATACGTGTAAATTAGAAAACAAACATGCGTGCAAAAAACTGAATCCAAAGTAAAGAAAAGCTTAGCTTTTTAAACTGGTCAACTTTTAATCATCAATGCAGCTGGTGTAGGAACTTTGTTCGGAAATAAAAAGAAAAAGTGTGCATGCACACAAAGGCATATGGATAAAAGAAACATTATGCACTTTTATAACTGTTAATCAAGTTATAGATAATGATTTGTTAACTAATTTAATGAATGCAGTGTACATCAACTACCGAGTTTATATAATGTTCATATGTTAAGCCTGATTAATTAACTTAAGCTGGAACATCACAATGACAAGGAGGTTCAAAATTTGAGCCATAAAAAGTTAAAGTAGCTTGATATCGATCAGTAGTGGATCTCATATTAGGAAATCACAAGAAAAATGAAGTGAAAGCAGGAACACAGGCGTGCTTTTCTTTTGTTTCTTACCTAAGAAGATAACCAACTTGAATTCCATTTCATAGCTTTTCTTTTTGGTGCCCCTTGAGAAAGGGGAGGAATGATGCTAGGGTTGTCCTTTAAATTATGAAAGGAAAGTAGGAAGAGGGCTATGTCTAGCTTTTGTGTCATGAAAAGCTAAGTTTGTTTAGTTGGTAAATAAGCCGTCTTGGGATCATCTAGGGGAATAATAATGAGATTGTTTTTTAACTTCATTCTAATCCATGTCATAATTAAGGGGAATCCAATGAGGAAGTGTTTTATTTTTTAATGCAAATTCTGGGGGAAAAGGGTACTCTCTCATATTCATTATTCAAACTACATGTTACGTTTCAACATGAAGTTCGTTGTTAGTGTGTTCATAGCACAAATAAATTCTTATTTTTAATGCAATTGTCCAAGAGTGATCCTGTTTAGCAAGAAAAATCTTATAATATAGCAACATCAGAGTTGTTGAGTCAGGTTAATTTAAGGGAATTCAAAACCAGCCACTAAAAAAGTTTTTTTTGTTATATGTTAATTTACTTGAATCACTTTAATATTGCGTAAAACAAAATTAATAATAATATTAATATTATTATTACCTCCACATTTGCTTATTACATATCAAAATCTGTAAATAATGCTAAAATAAATAACTACAAATAAATATTAGGTAAATAATGATATGTAAATAATGTTAAATTTATTTATTTTTTCATGTAATACTCTATAGATAAATTAGAAATTTTTTATAATAAAATTGTTTACCATTTAATCGATCACACCAAAATGTCATTATATAAAAATAATAAAAAATTATTGGATAAGTATATCAAAAATATATAATCAATTAAGATTTTATACATATTTATAAATATTTTTGTTATAAAAAGATTTAGCATTTCATACACTGTTGTTTGAAAATATTCAAAATAATCTCCGAAGATCTGTGTTTTATTTTATATGAAGATCATTATATGATTTAATCAGAAACGATTTATTAAAGGAATGTATTATAATTCCATAGATGAGACTTCATGTGTAAAAGAAAAAATATTGCACATTATCCTTGAGACACATTCTATATTTGCTCTATAATTCTTTTCTTGATGTATACAATAAATATAAATAAACTAAATATATATAAAAGTACAATAACAGAAAAAAAAAGTTATTTAAAGTAACTCTCTACAAAAATATAAAAAATATTAAAAGATCTACTCCAATGATCTAACAAATCAAGATTTATTTGAATATTCATAAGTAAATATCTCACAAAGAATAATATATTCTTGAAACTTAAGTAATTATTCAAATTGACTATCGTCAAGAAGAGTGATTCTTTTTATATTTTGTAAGAGAATAATAATATTAATGACAATAATTATAATAATTATAATGTAAGTGATGAAAATAATTTTGAAAAAAATATACTAATAATGAATAAGAAATATTACATTGATTAAATATGATAATAATAATAAGATAAATAAATCATAACAAATTGTTATTTCAAAAAATGCATTATTACATTTTATTGTATTATAGTCATTAAATAAGTCTAAACATGTACACACAAGAGTTTAGAAGAGAAGAGATTGAATTAAGCTGCATGGTTCACATAAAGAGAGAATTTTCTTACAAAAATCAGATCATAAACGAATGTTAAGAAATTGATTTGGCATCAATCTTGCCATACTTCAAGTGGAAATTAAAAATTCATAGGAAATGAAGGGAGAATACAAAGGTTGAAGGAGAGGAATATATGACAAAGAAGGTGAAGACAAAGAAGGAAAATAAAATAAGAAAATGTGGGCGCGTCTGCTACAAAAGACACACAGCTTCCGACAAAGATATGGGCATTAAGGTCTACACAACACCATTCTCAGCTATTCTACCCTTCTTTTCTTCCTTCCTTTTTTGACACTTCGTGTATCTCAATTCTCAATATCAATATCAATAGACAAAACTATAATTTATAAATTGTTCCCCATAATCTCTGTCACCACACTGTAAAATAGCTCGAAAATTAAGGGTTTCTTTGTTTGTTTGCGACATCAAAATGCGGTACGAGGGAATGTTTGCCTGTGGAATTAATATTGAACTCGACAATGATATTATTGTAATTCGTTTGTGATGCCAAAGGAATAATTCCACCATTGGTTTTTGTTCATTGTTCATTTCTTTTTTTGTTGTATCTGATTAAGAATGTTCATTCAAACTAGGAAGTCGCAGGCATGTGTTTTGGGATAGTTTTTGCTTATTTTTTAGTAGGGTAAATTCCATTTGAAGCAAAAATTCTACCAATTATTCAACAATGACGAAGGAAAAATCTATACTCATGACTTTCTATCTCACTTTTTTAACATCCAAATATGAATAAGAAGTTTTCAATACATTGATTTGATCTGTATTCAAGTTGAAGTTTCCAGGAACGTAGCTAAGACGTTACAATAAAATATACGACACATAAATAACTATCACTATCAGATTTAAATTATGTTCTTAGTTGTTGAAGCATGTCACTATTAACTGGAATTAACAACTTCTGACCTAATTAATGAATAGTTGAATATTTTAAATATGTCAATTAGGGTTCCCTGTCTTATAGAATAAACTATATAACTACTTCTTAAATTGCATAAATATAGCCAATTCTTAATTATGTATATAGAAAATCTTATTTTATTAAGATGGATAGGGATTAAATTTTTATTATTCATATTAAAGAGTAGTTAATCACTATATTTTTGTTTGTTCGTTTTAGAAAATAATATCTGATTTAGAAAATATAATTAAATTTATAAATATACTTTTATTTCTTAAAAACACGATGTTTTTCTCTGTTTTAGTTTGTAGAAAAAGCAAATAGTTTTTACAGGGAAAGACGTGACCCATTCAAATGAAGACACATTAAAAAAATATACAATATTACTTTATTTGTATTAAAATATTTTCTTCTAATATCTAATTACTTGTAATTGCTGTCGTAGTAATTGTGTAAGTAACAAAGTTAATTAATGACACTTTAAATTTATAAAACATCAATAATTTAAAAATAAATAAAATTAAAATATAGTAGACATGAAATGAAAATAATAATTAGAAGATGATTAAATACCTTTTTAAATAAAAAAAATTGAAATGCTACTATCAAATATAAAAACAGGTTATAAAGTTATAATCATGTTTGGTGGATTTTACTTTAGCTCATTTGGGAAGAAGATTTATTGGGATACCCAAAAAGAATGTCTAAAAGTTTTAGGTGACAGTTTTAAATTCATGGAAACTGGCAACTATATTCTTGGAGAAACAAACATGAGCGATGCCATGCCCTAGACATTGACCTCTTTGGTGTGTGTGATGTCAGTTCAAGCTGTTCCTCCTCTATGTAATACAGTTTCATCGATTTGAACCCTCGTCTTGTCATAATAATATTATCTTCATATTATTTAACCTGTTTTTGTTAATATTAAATGATAATTATTTGTCTCATGTTTTAGTTTCGAATTGTATCATGAAAAATAATACATCATTTTTTTTATTTTTCTAAATTTGTATCAACCTAACCAGTTAAAATATAGTCAGAAATTGCTTAATTCTTTTGGTCAGCATATTGACAAATGTTTATACGCGTATTTGAAGTTAGTTTACAATTAAAGAGCATATTTCTCTTCAAAAACCAGTTTGGTCATCGACTACATTAGTAAGTGGTGTTTCATTAGTCAATGATGGAATTGTTAACCAAGAGATTTCATTGACATATGTATGGCTCTTCCATCTACTAATAATAAAGACATTAGATAATAAACAATAAAAGAGATTAATATAAAATAAATTTAAAATATTTGTTAAAATTCTTACATAAACTAAAAATAATATCAATTTATAATATATAAAATTTATTTTATAAGATAATTTTGTAAAGGTAAACTTAAAATTTTTATTTCTTAAGACGATATTAAAATACATATCTCAGTATGAAGGATGTTAACTCCATCAACTATAAATACAAAATCAATTTATAATATATAAATATGTGTAACCATACCTTACGAATAGTAAAATTAAATTAGTCTTTAAAATTTACTTTTAAGAAAATTTTTATATTAATTCAATTCTTTTTTAATTTTGATCTATTTTTAATCCAATTAATTATTATTGAAAAATACACTTACATTTTATGACCAATAGTGTACCATGCTTAAGAATACAAAGTTTCTCAAACTGTTAAGAATAGTATTAATTATAAAAACCAAATTTTCTTTTATCAAAAAAATTAATTAAATAAATAAAGTGGAACTTAAAGGTAAACTCTAACTCTTATACCGCAAAATATCCTTAAATACATCAACACAATTAATTCAATAAATAATTAAAGAATTGGAAGAATATAACATTATGTTATTTTTTTATGTTATTAATTTCTAGAATGAAACTAAGAAGAAACTTCTCTTAGAAAACTTATAGATAGAACTTGATTCAAAAACACTTTTCTTGATTAAGCTCAAAAGATGTTCTAAAGAGAAGGTAATCTTAAAAAATCTTGAAAACCTTTCCAGAGCGTGTTTGATTTTTTTTAATCTCTTTCTCATGCTTTCTACTTAAAAAGTTATTAACCAACACAAAAAATTATTAATATAAAGAACGATTCTGCAAAATAAACACACATGTTAATTAAAAATATTAATATAAATAGCGATTCGTAAAAGAATCACACACACTAAGAAACGGACTCGCACTAAATTCAGATGCTCCTTGACAATATGTAATTACTAGATACAAGGTATATTAATATTTTGATATTAATGTACAAATATTTTAAATAATGACAAAAATAATTTTTAACCTAGTTGGTACATTAAAAATTAAATTAACTTGAATATTTCTGTATATTAAATTAAAATGGTATAAACTAATCAGTCCATTAAAATTAGGATTACTATTTAGTGTATCATATTTAATTCACTAATTAAATTAGCTTATTTTAAATTTATTTTGACATTATTTAAAATGTTCTTATCTTGGGTCCAAAAGTGATACACTTGTATAAAATAACACAGTATTTTATAATTTTGTACTCAATACAAAAAAAAGGAATAACTAAATTTTTAAGATAATTTTTATATATGGCACTAGTAGTAATATTAATTGATATATAAATTAAGATAACTTTTTCTTATAATTAATTAATTAATTCAAACATATTTTAAAGTTTTTATTTTATTTAAACAATGTACTCGAAGTTTTTTAAGGACATTGTTAACAATAAAAGTATCTATAATTTAGCATTAAAATAATTTTCTGTTGATGAAAACTTATTATTTATAAAAGCAACAGTACAAGGTCTCTGAGTGTTTGCACTGCAAAGCTTTTTTTATAAATCTAAAGTGGATGAGGGTATAACACTATACTGTTGACTGTTCTAAACTGTTTGTTGACTCAATCGAATTGAATGCTTGATTGCTAGAAGTTTGATTGTAATTAAGGATCTATGTCTGAATATGAATTGCAAAAACAATTAGTAAATATTTTGGACGCTAGTATTATTTCATCAACATGAAGAAATATAATATGATATATATATATATAGAGACGTATTAGAATCTTTAGCACGGGTGATAAGTCGCATAGTTGCCATGCCAATTATTCTACTCTAGCAAATTTATAATAATTATCTATTTTGACTATGGTCAAATTTTTTTCAGAATATTTGAACACAGGTACAAGAATTATTCGGACCAGCTTCCGCAAAGATTTTTAGAAGAAAAAAAAAACTTTTCTATAAGTTAAATATCAATATATCTATGCACTAATTTATAACAAAATTATTTCCTATAACTTCTCCACATTCATATAGTGTAGCTTTAAGTTTACGAACTATAAGAATTTCAGATATGAACACAAAATCGAGTAATGAAATTCAAAAGCAGGTCAACACCTAAGAGATATATATCACGTTTTGAATGGCATGTGAAAAAGTAGAAAGAAAAAAATACTTTTAGAGCAAGCATACACTATGTAAAATATGTATGAAACTGCCAATTCATCGTCATAATATACAACTAGACAAATTAATCCTTAACTTTTTAGTTCATGTAAAAATGTGGCACACACTAAATCCATTTATTTAATGAGTACTTAATGGAATGAGTAATGATTTTTTAGTCAAGAACAAATGAGGTGTGTGTTGTAGAAGTCAAAATTTCCGAAACTTTAGAGGTTGTTCTTGAAATTGCTGAGTGTAGTGTTTTATATTTCTAGTGCGCCACGTTGGTAGATATGATAGGGGAAAAATGTTGTCTAGAGTGATTTTTCTTGTTATATGCAATATATTTTGCAATTTTATAATTATGGGAATTGCTACCACCTTTTTCTGTCCCACTTTAAGATAAAGCAAAAGCAAGCGGGGAAATAGAAAAGCAAAGAAAGAAAAGAAATAACACGAAAGTGAGAAAGAAAAGAAAAGCAATAAAGAAAGGCAAGAAAAGAGAGTAAGCAAAGACAAAGGTTCTCAAAACTCCATAATTATTCAAATTATAATTCCTTCAAAGGGGTGTTCCCCCTACTTAATCAACCCTTCAAGGACCTATCAAATTTTCTACAAAGGCACACCAAGCAAAGAAAGGGAAAGAGAAAGAGAAAGAGAACACATCTTTCTTTGCAAATTTTCTCAGAAGGAAGAAGGCATGAATAGAGGTGTTCTTCAGAGCTCACCAGTGCAACAAATGATGAGTGGAAACCCTAACTGGTGGAACATCAATATCAATAGCATGCCTCCACAAGCTCCTCCTTTCTTTTCCACTCCTTCAACCTTTCCCATCCCTTATGCTCCCACTTCTCTTCCCTTTCCTTCTTGGCATGAGAATCAAGACCTTCCTGAGTCATGGAGCCAGCTTCTCATGTACTATTTCTCTTTCTTTCTTCCACACACACTAACTAAACTATATATAATAACATGGTTGCATGGAGAGACTTGGTAAATATAATATCTGTGTCTGGCTAAGGAAGGATCAAAATCTAATTGTTTTTGCCTTGTGTTATAGGAGTGGGGTGGTGGATGAACAAGGTAAGGTTGGGATGGGCCAGTTTCAGACCAAGAAGTTGGAGAACTGGGAGGATCAAATGCTAGGTCAGGCTCCAAACGCTTCTCTTGTTGATGTTAAACAAGAAAATTCTGTTAACAGCTATGTATATGGCCATGGCAACGAAGAGCTTCAATCATCAAAGCCATCTTGGTCTCCAAAATCCTGTGTCACAAGTTTCAGTAGCAGCATGTTAGATTTCTCTAACACTAACACAGATGCAAGGCATCCACCACCAGATCGATCTTCTGAGGTAAGGAAGATATTAGATTTCATACACAGTTGAGATTCCACTAATTCAGAATCTACAATCTTCTTGTTTCATTACCTTTTTCCTTTCCTTCTTGGTCATATGAGATGCACAAACCCCACTTTTCATCAAACTTTACTAATTAAGACCTTTAAATTTTGCCAGAAAAAAGCTTTCTTATTTTAGAGTATTTTAAAAACCATTTTTTTTCAGTGAGTTTCCATAAGCTAAAGGCAAGATCGTTCGCTATCTTTTTGGTTTGAAACGTAATGGGTTCTCTTTTGAATTCTTTCCACAGTTGTAGATCAAAAACATGTTCTTTGAAATAAAATGAGTAATATATAGTTCATATACTTTACCACTGTTTTTACATCAATTACTAAACTAACAAATCAGTACACAGATTATTCTCATTTTTCTGCCTTCTGTTTTTTAAAATTTAAATCTAATGAAAATCTCTTTGTTTCTCTAAGTGCAATAGCACTGCAGCTGGTGGGGCACTGAAGAAAGCTAGGGTTCAACCCTCTGCCACAACACAGGCCACATTCAAGGTAAAATGCAAACTACCAGGCAGAAACTTCCAATCCCAACTCTTTTTCAGGCATACAAACACATGTGGGGTGTAACTGTTGTCTTTCTTGGTTGTCTAATTCCCAATCATGATTATTCTTTTTCTCTTGCTTCATCGTCATTTTACCATCTCAGAATGAGAATCAGAAACAGCCAAACGAAACAACAAAACATAACCAAGTTTTTAGCATGTGGGTGTACGACATATTTATATGACTTCCTCTTCTCAATTTCAGGTTAGGAAGGAGAAGTTAGGTGACAGAATCACAGCCCTTCATCAGCTCGTTTCCCCATTTGGGAAGGTAAGAGATTAACTTTTCAAATTAAATTAGACCACCATGCTTTTCTCTATAAAAAAAAAAAATCATTGAGTTGTCTAAAATTACCATGATTTTTCTCTTTAACACACCCTTTTTTAAAAAAAAAAATAAAATTGTTAGATAGTCCAAGACTATAATGGTCCCCACTAATCTATATAATACATAATTGAGTATTATTACTGTGTTACATTCAACATAATACATGAAAATGTCACTGAAAAATTCTTATTAAACTAAATGTATGAACTACATTAATTAGAACTGTGCGTTCAGTTTAAAAATAGCATCAACGTTCTTTATGTAGAAACATGTTTAAGAAAACTGGAATTGACCACTTTTTGCAGTCATAATTTTTTCCTTCTCTGGTTCTCTCTCTTCCTTTGCCTTTTTTACATGATATTTTAGAGAAGAAAGAAAAGGTTGGTTTATAGCATAATGTATATAATTATGACTGGGAATAACGCTGTGGTGTGTGTGTGGTATATTTCACTTTTGCAGACTGACACAGCCTCTGTCTTGTTAGAAGCTATTGGGTATATCAGATTCCTTCAGAGTCAAATTGAGGTGATGTTTCTTCTCCACTCTTTACTTTCCCAAACAACCACGAGCCTCTGATGCACGCTGCACGCTGTTAAAGCTTCATTTCACATTCGAACATTGAAATAGATCCAATGCATATATTTTTCACTACAAATATTAAAATACTATAGAAATTGTTATAAAAATTTCAGACGAATATTTAATATAAGTTTTCATATTTGTATTATTCCAATGCAAAAAAAAAAAATTATTAAAGTTCTAAATATTCTCTTTTTTCCCCATCCTTTGATGCAGGCCCTTAGCTTACCATACTTGAGCGGTGGACCAGGGAATGGCAGGCAGCAGAATTCTGTAAGCAAGAGCATAAACCTGTTTCTGGTTAAAAAACTATGACAATTATTTTGTGTGTGTTATTTTTAATCTAATTAAAAACAGTGGATTATCACGATAATGGTATTTATGTTACTTAATTTAAATTGTTTAAATAAAAATTAGCATGTACTTCCTTGTCTTGTTTTATTTGTCTTTTACAATGATGAATGTATGTTAAAAGAAGCTATTAATTACACAAGTTATGATGATACCTTTACTAAGATATGTTTTAATATTTAAAAGTGAGAAATATTTTAAGATGGGAAAGAAATAGGAGCATATATATAAAGCCATTTTTCACGTCCCAAAGCAAGAAGAATAATCACTTTCACTGTCTTCTCTCTCTTCCTATATCTCTTTCCCTTTCTGCTTCCTTCTTCTCTTGCATGTGCACGAGGGTACTAATTAATGAGTAATTATGTGGACACTTATTGAGTGATGATTGTAATTATTTAATTTTAGGTTCAAGGAGAGAAGAATTGTATATTCCCTGAAGACCCTGGTCAGGTATATATATGCTTTTCCCATTGGATCAATTAACTAACCCCCTTAAAAGGTTGCACTTTGAAAGAAACTACACTTTAACCTTACGTTAAAGTGAGAGAAAAAAAACATACAAGTAATTAAAGAGAAATGTAACCAGCTTTATTACATATATTATTGTTTATAACTTAAAAATAAAAAGAAAAAAACAAAGTGGCTTGTTTTATCACAATGGTAAAAGATGCTTACTATATTAAATTCTTATGGTGTTTTACTTTCCGATGCAGCTGCTGAATGAGAACTGCTTGAAAAGGAAAGCAGCAGGAGAACCGGTAAATGTTCTCATAAAGTTCCATTATCTTCTGCCTTACTTTTCTTTTACAATTTTGAAATATATTTTTTAGGGTTTGTTAATGACATTTTTTTAATTATTCTAAACTCACTTGCTTTCAATGTTGCATGGCTAATTAGGATGCTCAAGAAGAACAACAGAAGGGGCTGAGGAGTAGAGGGTTGTGTCTGGTTCCTGTGTCATGCACACTGCAAGTTGGGAGTGACAATGGAGCAGACTATTGGGCCCCTGCCCTAGGAGGGGGCTTTCGTTAGGGCAAGTTTACAACTAGGGCAGCATATACATATAGATATGGTAGCATGCAAAGAGATAAATTCATGGAAATGATATAACATCATGAGCAGTCAATCTGCTAAAACAAATCTAAGGCTGATTGCTCATGATGCTATACTTCATTCCTGAATAAAAATGTGTGCTAGCTAGCAAGTGACAAGTATTTGCCAGCCCTTAGAAGACTTCATAATTCATGCAAATCAAGCTTAGTTTTCTTTATTTTCCTTAGCTTAAGTAAGATGGTGGTACGTACTAATGCGCTATATTTCAATGTATATGCAATATTTGTATGGTTAATCATTTGAATATGCTACCTTTTTAGCAGCATTAATTGAACTGATCCTTGACCATTATGCTCACTTATATATTTCTTGTTACTGTACAACTTAGTATTCTGTCTGTTTGGATCATTACAGAAACTAGGGAAAGATAAAACGTTATCATCATTAACCGTATCGAAGGTTATTATATACGTGCCATGAATAAAGTTCAGCTAATGTTCCTGGGTACTTAGTTCTATAGTGAAGTTGTTGAATCGTTCGTTTTGTGTAATTATTTAAAAAAATTACAATTAAAGTACCGTACTCGTGCTTTTGTAACTCTTTTTAAGTAGTGATCATCAAAAACTTTTGCTTGTTATTCATGTCATTACGGGTTCCCATCTTTCTGTTCCTCGTACGTGGATGAATGGACGTAAAAGTTTTCACATATTCGCTTCAAACACACAAATATACACTCACATGCACTTGTCTATGATTTGTTTTCTTTTACATAAAGATAAAAAAAACCCTATGCTAAAAGATTCAATCACACAAATCCGAATGCACTTGTTTTGCATTTGGTAAAGTTTTGTATAATCCCTAACCCTAGCTATGCAATATGAGTGCGACACTACACCTATTTATAGCTATGTCGGACTCTTGATGTTGGAGGGTAGATTTAAATATGTGAGTATTCAAGGCAAAAAGAAGAACCTAAGTTAGTGAAAAAATTTTATAGCTATAACGCAATAATATTATAAAAATACTATTGCGATAGGGATGTATGCCTAATTTTCATGTTGCTTGAACAATGGTGAGACTTCGATCAATAAAATCACTAGAAACCACAGCACATATGGATTAGTTTATATCATGTCAAATTTTAGTTTTATTTACTAACAAAAATGAAGGCAGGGATTAATAGCCAATAATTAGTGACAAAAACCAACAATTACTTTACAAATTTAAGCCAATAGGCTACTACATATCTACATATAGCCAGGCACATAGGTGATGATCACAATAATTGAAACTTAAAACCCTTTTGCACGAAGCTGTGAAGACACATATGAATCAGCTACCATGGATGTGACAAAACAACTACACGTGACTTGAAATTCTGTATTTATATATGAAATCAACGATATCAAATCTTGCACACAACAAAATATCACAAGGGTCACCGACAACCAAATTACTTCTAACACTATCAAAATACATGTTTTCCTTTCCCTTCAAAAACATCCTTATGCTCATGAATATGTTGATAGAACCTCCTCGTTGGAAAAAAAAACATGGGACCCACAAGGAAAAAAATGTGTTAATTGGGTTTAAGGATTTATTTTAGCATTTTTGAAGAAAGTGTGAGAAAAATATTGGAAAAATTGTGGACGGCACCGGCATAGGGTTGACAAAGCAAAACATGATGTTGGTGGTAAAGAATTAGAGCCAAATATGAAACACCACGCGAGATCTTCGTCATTTCCATTGCCCAATTATTCTTCCTTTTGATCTTCTTAGATGTGACATGCATGCTCCATCATTATTTCTTTCTTGTTCCCCTTTGCATCTCATCCATGTTTCTTGTTTTCTTTCAATTGTTAGCTCAAGTTTCACTTTCTCCTAGGACCTAGCTAGTGTGTTTCAAATAATTGAAGGTTTAAAATGTGTTGCCTTGTTATATAATGAAATTCTTTAAATATTTGACACCAATAAATCATAAATAAATTAATGTAAATAAAAAAAAATAAGTACTTAGTTTGTAATTTTTTTTAATATTTTGTTTTTATATCATTTTTATCTATTTGGAACTTTCAACTTACAATTATCTCGAATAGAATCAAAGGTGAAAAGTCTAAAACAAAAATAACCATAAAAATGAAATTAAAAGAACGTCAATATGCCACGCTTTTATGTTGCGTAGACTTCAGCCCAATAAGTTTGGACCGTGTACTTTCTTGGGCTTTCCGCTTGGCCCGGTATAATATGATGTGATAATACTATGTTATACAAAATATTTTCTATTAAGTAATAAAAATTGTATTATTAATATTCAAAATTTGAACTTAATGCATGTTTATTTTCCTGTCAAAATAATTTAAAAGTTGATTAATTTGAATAATTTTCAATTTTCAGATTTGAAATTCGGATTTGGGACTCAGTATCCCCAATAGAAACACGCACTCACTATATTCCACAAGTGTGATATTGTTGGGCTTTTTGTGGAAGGCTTTTCCCAATCTACCATAGCTTTTGGGCTTCAGCTTTGGGTCATTGATGCATACTTGCTGTCAATTGACCAAAAAGCTAAAAAAAAAACATGAAATTATCTCTTTTGACAAGAAATAAATTTGCCTTATTTGACAAACCAGACTTTGTTTTAGTTGAAATATGGTTCTTAAGAAATTAAGATAGAAGATTGCTAATTAATACGCAATTTCATGTCACATCTCGTACACATAAAATAAAATAAATTGGACTTTTGATTTTACAAGCAATATAAAGTGTTGTTTTAGGATTTTTATAAACAATCTTACATTATTTAAGAATTTAAATATATTTTTATTATTTTTTTAATACTTTTAACAATAAAATCATGATAGAATTCAGAGTTACAAAACAGAAAATATCTCAGGTATAATTCTAGTGATCTTTTCACAATAAAATAACAAAACTGATTAACACCAATAAAATATTTTTATGCAAGTGCTTTATTCGTATCTAACGTAGATTATGAGATACACGTATCTTCCAAATTCCAAGGTTTTTTTTTTTTTTCAACTTATAAAACGCTTGTTATTATTAAAAATTAATTATACATACTTATATTTTAGTATGTGTGATACAGAGGATAAATATTTATTTTATATAGCTAAAGCTTATAATATATAAAAGCTTTAGAATTTATAAGTTATATTATATAATTTATAATACATAAATACTTTTAACTTATAAACTACAAGTCTTTTGAGCATATAAGGTTAATAAAAAAGATCATAAAATGGTTCTCGTTATATCACTTGTCGTTTTGATGATTACCATAGTAACCCCAAAAGAAAGTTCTACATTTGTTTTTATCAAATTTTACATGTGTTTATCAGTCATGATTGATTATTCTCACATCCCACAATGATTTTCCTCTCACTACATAGTTCTCAAAGATAGAGACCTTTTGCAAACTTCTTAAATAATTTTTGTTATAGGACAATAAATAGTTTATTAATAGTTGTATATATATATCAAATTGTTGGAATTCAACCATTTAATAAAAAAAATCTTATTAGATAGTTGACCATTTAACATATAATTATTTTTAACTATAAATGTCAACTATAAAATTAACTAAGTGCAAATATATACAAATTAACTTATATATAAATTAGTTTTATACTATTAAAAGGTAAATTTCACCCTTTTTTATTTTTCTCTTACAAATATTTATAGAAAAGTTTATTCAGATATAACTAAGTTAATATAATAATAAATTCTGTATACTTTTACGAAATAGCTCTACTTTGAAAAAACAAGTTAGAAGCAATTAATTTAATTATCTTATTAAAAACATAAAAAAAAAACAATTCTTTTACTATAAGTTTCGAAATTATATTTGGTTTAAATGACAGATAAGTTAATTTTCAGTGGATCTATTTAGTTTATAACTAAAATGAATTTAGACTTACTTAGTTTATAATTCAAATGAATTTAAATTAAGTCAACTCATAAATAATAAGTCAATTTATGGGAAGACTTATTTTTAAAATTAATAATTAAAATAATAAAAAGGTTACAAAAGAAAATATTAGTTTATTGAAACATTTAGATGTATTAAAGTTTACATATCAAATCACTAAAACTAAAAGTAGAAATTTTATCATTCGTATTTAACACGAGAAAAGTAGTTGAAAAAAGTAGAAATATAATATATGGTTGGTTGAATAAGCACAAGGAGGGAGAATAGTTGGCCTTTGGAATATTTAATTGATTATAAAAGAGGAAGAAAACGAGTACTGCTATTTCCAAAGCAGTCACATGGTTTATATTTTAATCAACTCTAATTAATTTTAGTTTAAACGCCACGAGCAAAATGACATTCTAGTTTAAAACCTTTGTGTGTATTTTAGTTGACCGATTTATGTTCAATGACTGTGTTTTAATCTATAAAAGAAACCTTAAATCTGTTGAGAACTTGAAACACATAAGCATCGAAGAGAATGGAGTTACTAGGTTTAGCAGTGTTGTTACTGGGCAGTAGCATCATGGTAAATGGTGCAGTTTGTGAAGTTTCATGGAGAAAAATCAGCATTATCAATGGTGAGGGACCATACATTGGTATAGTGGTGCCAAATACCTTTGAATTGGATCCTCTTCTTCGATCATCAAGCTTTCTGCCTCATCACAAGTTTCCTTACTTTGATTATGCAGGTAATTAACTTCTTCAACCATGTCTCTTACATACACTAAATTAGTAATATAGTTTTGAGGTATGATTTGTAGAAGGATTATTTTGTAATAGGATTGAAGCACGTGTTTCCATTAATTTTATTCTTTATTTTTCAGAAAAAATACATACACTCAAACCATTTGTATGAACTATGAAATTTCGACACGTTTTTTAAATAGTTTGTGTTGGGTATTTAAGTATGAGTCTAAGTCTTACATTAAATATAAATGAGAAAGTTAGTATCATATAAGAAAGAAGACCCACAAACCTAATGTCTTAAGGTTTTAGGTTGAAGATGATATTATTCTCTTATACGAATTGGACTTTTATCTCATTCTTATTGATCTTTCGGGTGTTTTTCCTTTAGATTTTTCCAACAATTTGTCAATGTATCAGACATGAATCAACATAAATAGCTTCGTAAATCAAAAACAGATAATAAAGTAAACACACAATGCATGCATGTAGCATAACATAATAAAATGTTACAAATTTTCCAAATGTTTGATATTTCCATTTCACAATGCAGGAAAACATTTTCGCATAGGTGTATTGGAAAATAAGAGGGTTGTAGTTGTTATGTGTGGATTGGGAATGGTAAGCATGCTTTTTATTCTATTTTATATAAACTTCTGGATATATTTCTCTTCTTGTTTGTTGAATCTCTTGGTTTGTTTTTGTGCAGCTAAATGCAGGTATTACAACCCAATTGTTGCTTACTTTATTTGATGTGAAAGGAGTTCTCCATTATGGAATTGCAGGAAATGCAAATCCCAAACTCCAGATTGGAGATGTAACTATTCCACAATATTGGGCACACACAGGACTTTGGCATTGGCAGGTACAATTTTTGAGGATAATGTTTAATCTTTATTTGCCTTTTCTCACTATAAACTAATGCATGTTTTACATTTTTGGGCTCACTTTGAAGTGTCTTTTAGCACTGTTTGTTAGAAAAGTATAAACAAACAAACATTGAAATAATCAACTATACATAACTTGATTAGATTTTCTCTAATTTAATTGAGCAGAGGTTTGGAGAAGTAAATGGAGATTTCAGCAAAAAATTTGGTGATCTTGAGTTTGCCGATTACAGTAACAGCACAGATACAAATCTTTTGAACAAATTGTGGTATCAACCAGAAGAAATTTTCCCTGTGAATGGAATTCCAGAAGCTAGACAAGAGATTTTCTGGGCTCCAGTTGACAAGACTTACTTCAAAATTGCAGCAAAGCTCAAGGTAATTAAGTTAACTAAACTCCACTTAATTACCATCTACCTATAATTAACTTGTTAACAAAAGCTCAACAAAGAAACTCATTATGGAATACTTATTTTGTACAGAATGTTAAATTGGAGAGTTGTGTGAACACAACATGTTTGCCAAGGAAGCCTATTGTGAGAAGAGTAGAGAAAGGAGTAACAGCTAATGTGTTTGTTGACAACAAAGCTTATAGAGAATTTTTGCACTCCAGATTTGATGCAACTCCTGTTGATATGGAAAGTGCTGCTGTTGCATTAGTGTGCCTCCAACAAAAGAAACCCTTCATTGCCATTAGGGCATTATCTGATTTAGCTGGTGGAGGTTCTGCATTGTCCAATGAAGTAGATGTGTTTGCCTCTTTAGCATCCCAGAATTCATTTGAAGTTCTTGTCAAGTTCATCACCCTGTTAAATTAGTATCCTAGTGTCTCTAAAAGTTAAAGCAAGGGGTTTCAAATAATGTGTTACCAATTCATAAATGTTGTTTACACCATTGTGTAGACTTTGCTTAGTGAGGTAATATTTTTATGATTTATTGTTGTATTTATAATTCATTACAAATGTTCTGCACAATTCTTATTATACAATCTAAAATATTTTTTTTATATTTTGAATATGTAATTAAAAGAATTATATTCTAAATTACAAATCTAAAATATAAAAAAAAAAGAAGGTAAAATGTACTTAAGAGGTGCAGCAAGAAAATACGGAGGTGCAGCAAGAAGAATACGATTAAACTTTAAAATAATATAATACTTTAACTTATAAACTACAATTATTTTGAGATATAAGGTTAATAAAAAAAAATCATAAAATAGTTCTCGTCGTTTTGATGATTATCATAGTAACCCCAAAAGAAAGTTCTGCATTTTTTTTTTTTATCAAATTTTATATATCTTATTAGTCATGATTGATTATTCTTACATCCCACAATGATTTTCCTCTCACTACAAGATAGAGAGACCTTTTGCAAACTGCACCAATATTTTTTTGTTATAGGACAATAGACAGTTTATTGATTACCCTTTTTTTAAGAGAAAGGGATAGAAACGTAATTCACAGTTGTATGTATAAAATTGTTGAAATTCAACCATTTAATAAAAAATTCTTATTAGATAGTTTTCAAATTAGCATATAATATATTTTTAACTATAAATAAATGTCAACTATAAAATTAACTAACTACAAATATATACAAATTAACTTATATATAAATTATTTTTATTTTATTAAAAAGTAAATTTCATCTTTTTTATTTTTCTTTTTTACAAATATTTATAAAAAAACTATTTAAATATATATATATATATATATATATATATATAAGTTAATATAATAAATTCTGTATGCTTTTACCGAATAGCTCTACTTTGAAAAAACAATTTAGAAGCAATGAAGTCATTTATCTTATTAGACACATTTAAGAAAAACAATTCTTTTACTATAAGTTCCGCAATTGGATTTGGTTTAAATGACAGATAAGTTAATTTTCACTCGATCTATTTAGACTCAAATGAATTTAAATTAAGTCAACTCATAAATTTATGGGTAGACTTGTTTTTAAAAATTATAATTATAATTTTAAAAAAGTTATAAAATAATATTAGTTTATTGAAACATTTAGATGCATTAAAGTTTACACATCAAATCATTAAAACTATAAATTGAAATTTATCATAAAAAATAAGTATTTCTGTAATTTAAAAAAAAAAATCTTTTAAATCAAGTCAAATTGAGTTGCTGGTTGATATACATCATGACTGAGACAAAAAAAAATTATTTATTTAAATATGATCAAGGTGAATCAACATAATTTTTTTCTTCTTGGTTCCTTGTTACACCAAGGAGGTAGAATAATTGGTGTTTGGAATATTTAATTGATTACAAAAAGAGTAAGAAAACGAGTAGGTTCCTTTTGCCAAATGGAATCATGGTTTATTTTTTAATCAGCTCTGATTAATTTTGCTTTAAACGTCACCAGCAAAATGACATTTTAGTTCAAAATTTTATGTGTATTTTATGTTTTACGTGGTTGACCAATTTATGTTCTATGATTGTTGTTTTAATCTATAAAAGGAGCCTTAAATCTGTTGAGAACTTGAAAGACATAAGCATTGAAGAGAATGGAGTTACTAGGTTTAGCAGTGTTGTTACTGGGCAGTAGCATGATAGCAAATGGTGCAGTTTCTGAAGTTTCATGGAGAGAAATTAGCATTATCAATGGTGAGGGACCATTCATTGGTGTAGTGGTGCCAAATACCTTTGAGTTGGATCCTCTTCTTCGATCATCAAGCTTTCTGCCTCATCACAAGTTTCCTTACTTTGACTATGCTGGTAACTTTTTCAACCATGTCTCATTCATACACTCAAACCATCTGCATATAATGTTAAACTATGATGTTTATCAATGTCTTACACGTATAGGACACTCACAGTCTCTAGAAACATAAACTGCTTTTTAAATCAAAACAGATAATAAAAGTAAACACACAATGCATGCATGTAACATAATATTTCACAATGCAGGAAAACATTTTCGCATAGGTGTATTGGAAAATAAGAAGGTTGTAGTTGTTATGTGTGGATTGGGAATGGTAAGCATGCTTTTTATTCTATTTTTATATAAACTTTGGTTATATTTCTCTTTTTGTTTGTTGAATCTCTTGGTTTGTTTTTGTGTAGCTAAATGCAGGTATTACAACCCAATTGTTGCTTACTTTATTTGATATGGAAGGAGTTCTCCATTATGGAATTGCAGGAAATGCAGATCCTAAACTCCAGATTGGAGATGTGACTATTCCACAATATTGGGCACATACAGGACTTTGGCATTGGCAGGTATAATTTTTTAGGATGATGTTTGATCTCTTTTGCCTTTTCTGACTATAAACCAAGTTGAGATTTTCTCTGTTTATGCATGTCTAACATTTTTGGGCCCACTTTGAAGTGCCTTTTAGTACTGTTTGTTAGAAATGTATAAACAAACACACATTGAAATAATCAACTATACATAACTTGAGTGGATTTTCTCTAATTTAATTGAGCAGAGGTTTGGAGAAGTAAATGGAGATTTCAGCACAAAATTTGGTTATCTTGAGTTTGCCGATTACAGTAATAACACAGATACAAATCTTTTGAACAAAGTGTGGTATCAACCAGAAGAAATTTTTCCTGTGAATGGAATTCCAGAAGCTAGACAAGAGATTTTCTGGGCTCCAGTTGACAAGACTTACTTTAAAATTGCAGGAAAACTCAAGGTGATCAAGTTAACTAAACCCTGCTTAATTACCATTTATCTATAATTGACTTGTTAAGAAAAGCTCAAAAAGAAACTCATTATAGAATACTTATGTTGTACAGAATGTTAAATTGGAGAGTTGTGTCAACACAACCTGTTTGCCAAGGAAGCCTATTGTGACAAGAGTAGAGAAAGGAGTAGCAGCTAATGTGTTTGTTGACAACAAAGCTTATAGAGAATTCTTGCACTCCAGATTTGATGCAAGTGCTATTGATATGGAAAGTGCTGCTGTTGCATTAGTGTGCCTCCAACAAAAGAAACCCTTTATTGCCATTAGAGCATTATCTGATTTAGCTGGTGGAGGTTCTGCATTGTCCAATGAAATAAACGTGTTTGGCTCTTTAGCATCCCAGAATGCATTTGAAGTTCTTATCAAGTTCATCACCCTGTTAAATTAGTAGCCTAGTGTCTTTCTTAAAATTAAAGTAAGGGGTTTCAAATAATGTTACCAATTCATAAATGTTGTTTAAACCATTGTGTAGACTTCTGCTTAATGAGGTAATATTTGTATGATCTATTATTGTATTTATAATTTATTAGAAATGTTCTGCGCAATGTTTGTATGCCTTTAATTTTCTTTTTGACGTTTATAGTCTTAGAACAGAATGTAAGTTCACAATATTTGAATTTTTGGTAGGATGAATTGGAACTTTATCTGTGGAATCTATCACTTCATTTCATTTATTACAAATACTTTTCTGTGGCTTACCTATAAGAATTATGTATGTCATTCACATCATCATCTTTCAACACTAAAACCTGGGTTCTGATGTTTAAACATCCAACACATTCAGCTCAACAACCACTATGACATAAGGGTAAAGAATTCTAACAATCAATTTTAAAGACGCTTGGCCACATAGAAAGTGCAAAGCGACCTTTCTTGACTATATTATTTCGAAAATCATAATTCTAAACAAGATGGCGTCCGCATTGCGAAAATAGATTGCAAGAAATACGAGAAAAAAGTAAAATAAATGAGATAAGCTATCGTTATCATTGAATATAAAACAATATAAAAGAAGGCAATTGTGAGGGGAGGGGGTGAATAATAACAGACTTACACAAGGAACTACAAACCAAGGATCCATTTGAGGAAACTATTAGACTAAGAATCAATCATCAGATACTAAATCAACGAACTTAAAAGCACAATTTCAACTACATTTGTTCACAGGAATGCAGAACCAAGACAAACACAAATCAAAATCGAAACACCATGCTTCTCAACAAGTACTGGATTGTTTAGTGATGAAATACGAGGATGAGAGCTAGACAGAGAGAGACAAACAAGCAAGAGAGAAAGAGTTCGTCGAGATTCAGAGAAAGGTGTGCAGGAAACTTTAAATTTACATCTTTTTGTCCCTTGTGTTGCATCTAAGTTAACATCATACAGCTAAATAGACAACCAGGAAATAGGAACAAGCAACCAACTTATAAAACTCTCAGGAGGACAACATCCCAAAAATGACAAAATAAATGAAACTCCCTCTGCTCTCGTCTGAATTACCAAAAAATTATTGGTCAATAACGAAAATATAACACACTCACACCACTATTCATAATAACATCAATCAATTTCGATATAAATTTGATTTTGATTCCAAAAGCTTCACATCCCTGTCCAATACCATGTAACATATCCTAAAAAGTACTATAGTCAAAAAGTTAAAACATTCTTATACAACAAATCTATATGTAACATATCTTCCAGCAGTTTCACTCGACCGGATAATCTTCACAGCTTGACCACGTTTCAATCCATAATATCTTGCTACAGGATCTGTCACCTGAATCCTAGGTAGCTGAGATCCAACCCACAAAATTAAGAAAAAGGGCACCATGTCAGCGTCAACAGAAATTTGAAAAACAACACTAGATATGCAACCCAAAACAAAAACAGAAATAAACTAGAGTTTAATTTTTAATTCACTGTCAGTGTTACAACTTTCACACTCTCAACCAGTCTAAAAACACACTAAATATGAATTTTAAAGTAATCATTGCAAACATCAACAATCTTACGACAATTGACAATTGGATAATAATAATAAAGTAAAAAACTAATGCATTATAATTAAACTCAGACAAAAATTTGAGTAACACACTAAATTAATTGCAAAACTCAAACAAAACAAAAAAAAAATGTTATTTCAGTTACTGAAATTTCTGATCATCCATCATTTTAACACCAAGGGGGGCTCTCAAACAGTTGTTCTTTGAAATTATACAATCTCAAAGAAAATTCTACACGGCACCCTAAACATTTTCACAAAACGAAGACAGATACCAACCTGAGTTTCTTTCACAGTGTATCTCTCAATCAAGGTTTTTTTCTCAGCATCAGTGAGAACCTGATGTTCAGGGACAAGCTCATGCTCTTTAATATTCACCAGCAGCTCCGCCTCCTGAAACAACACTCCAACATAAAACTCACATTCACAAAGCACAAAATCAAAAAAAATAAAAAATTCTCCATATAACAGTATACCTAGAAACAAACATAATAATCAATATATCATGCCTTTAAATAGCTTCCGTGTTTTAATTAATCACATGCAACGTTTACTGATTAAAAAAATGTTATCTTTTACCAAAAAAACACTATCAATGAACGACCATAAAACCCTAAAACCCAATAAATTAAAACAAACAAGAGATGAAAAAAACACCCTAAAACCCGAATACCCGACCCGTATGAACGACTGGGACGGGTGAATTTGAATCAAACATCGAAAGAGAAAGAGAGAGGGAAGTGAACCTGAAAAACCTCCAAGTGAAATTTGGAGGAGATTTCACTGATGCAGGTTCTGGCGAAGGGAGTGAGGTTGGTCTGAGTGACGAGAATGGCTCTGAAGACGTTTTCGGAGTTCATGCGGTTAGTGTATGTCTTCATGGTTTTGACGCCGACCTTGGCCTCCTCCGGGAAGAAGACGTAGATCTGGTCGGAGGAGTTGTCCTTCTTGGACTTGTTGATAACGAGATCCTCACGCTTCATGTGCTCCCCGTACTTCGATTTGAACTCGTGCTTCGACATGTTGATCTCGAAGTCTCCCACCAGATACCCTCTGTCCCTCAGCATCTGCATCACCGTCTTCCTGATTCGGTAGAGCCTCGATACTTCTTCATCCGTCAGCACCATCTTCTTCACTCTGCTCTCGCTCCCAAATCTTCTTCTTCTTCTTCCTTAGGGTTCTTCGTTTGCCCTAAAGTTACCTCTTTTAAATCGCAGGGCGTAATCGGCTCCAAACCCTAAGTTTTTGGGTTAATTAGTTTATACATATAAAGATAGAATGAAAATAAATCTATATATCTTTAAATTGTATTATTCATTATAAATTATATTATGTAATCGTGATAATTAACGGGTTTAAAATGAATATACATATTTTCATCAAATTAATCGGTTATATAATTAAATTTTGTATGAATTTTCATTTTATATCATTTATATAATATGATAAGTATTTATTTAATTTTGTGGAATATTTTTTATATATATTTATTTCGTTAATAGATTAATGTGTATATATATATATATAATTAATATGAATGTGTAATCAAAATATACTTATTATCTTACACCAGTCATGATTCTAATCAGTAGTGACTGTCATTTGAATATTTCAAATTTTTATTTAATTTAAAATATTTTCCATTATCAGTTTATATGTATATTTTTAAGTTATATGGATACACAAATATATTTATGATTTTTTTAAAAGATACTACCAATATATAAATTAATATGTATTTACATTCACAACACAACTCATTATACGAGTCCATATACATATATATATATATATATATATATATATATATATATATATATATATATATATATATCTTTATTAATATTCTAATATTAATTAAATACTTTATATACCATTTTTTAAAATTATGTTAAATATATTAATTATGGAATTTACTAATTATTAAAAACATTATCTAATTGTTTTTAAAAAGATAAATTTAATAACCTGTATAACTTAAATAAGAAAAAATTTAGTCAATGTGCATGATGAACTGATCAACTTGCAATTATCAACATTATTTTCATAACGACTTTCACATCAAAATATTTCCTATTTTATTTAAAAAAAAAAAACTATTTTTTTATACCACCGCTGGTGTCTCCACTGAGCCTCCTCGCTTCCAGAATCTTCCACGTTAGCAGTTCTTACAATCTCGGATTGGCTAAAACACGTCACTGTTTGCTATATAATTTGGATCCATTTTGTGAAACAACAACAAAAACACAACACAAATTCATAGTACACCGTTTCCTTCTTCATCATCGTTGTGAAAATGGCTCCAATTGCTGTGGGAGATGCTATTCCAGACGGCATTTTGGCTTATTTGGATGATGAAAACAAGCCCCAAACTGTTTCCATTCACTCTCTTGCCGCTGGCAAGAAAGTCATCATCTTTGGTGTTCCCGGTGCCTTCACTCCTACTTGCAGGTCCTCACCTCCCCTTTTCTCTTTCTGCATTTAAATCTTCGTATTTGGATCATAAAAGTTTAAATAAACGGAAATACTTTCGTGGGTACCCCAGATTCATCTATTTTACCCCCAAAGTTTCAGTCTTTTTAAGGAAATTTGAACTGTTGTTTTGTTGATTCAAGAGAATTTGCAACCGGGGTACTCAAAGTACTCTTCTTTTTGAATTGGGTATTGGAGGATATGTTGTTAGATGGGGCGTTGGATCCCCAATTTTGGAGGGTGTTTTGCTGTTTCCATTGTTGCGAGGTTTTTGGTTCATAAAGTAGAGATGGTGGTATTTGAAGATTTTGGTATTGATCTCTGACTTTGTAACAGCTTGAAGCACGTGCCCGGCTTCATTGAGAGAGCAGAAGAGCTGAAAGGAAAGGGTGTGGATGAAATAATCTGTATCAGTGGTAAGTGTTATGTATAAACATATCACGATTTCCCCTCCACTTATATGCATGCAAGTAATTGCGCTTTTTTTACTACTTCAATGTGCAATTCAAGAATATGAAAGGGGTTGCTGATTGGTTAATTTGTTCAATCAATTGACATTGATGGCTTAGATTACTGTAGTATGTATTGACTTGCGTTTTGAAAATTCTTCCCAATTCTTAGTGTTGTATGATTTAATCTAAACTTCCAAGTTACTTCTTGAGCCCAAAAGATGCCTCCAAGGCTCCAATACCAGGTTTCTTTCTAGAAATGGATTCCTAAATCCAAATAGCTTGTTGCCTGGTTGTTAATATACTAACCAACGACTGATTTTGATTTGTTTTTATGATCTTTGAAACTGGAAAAGCTTGTATGCAATGATTTGGATATTGAAACTGTTTAATTTGCAGCTATGATGAATAAACGACCTTGGTTATTTACTGTGCAACTTTATCTTGATGTTCAGATACATATATATAGATTGAATTGTACAACAGTTTATCACAAGGACTTGGCTAGTTACAACCTCTATAATGTGGCCATGATGCAAGTAACCAAAGTGTTGTTGAAGATAGATATAGTTTGTGAAGTAGCTAATTTGAAGTTTCCTTTGATTTTGTAGTGAATGACCCCTTTGTGATGAACTCATGGGCCAAAACGTTCCCAGAGAACAAGCATGTGAAGTTCCTTGCTGATGGTGCTGCCAAATACACCAACGCCCTTGGGCTTGAGCTTGACCTCACTGAGAAGGGGCTTGGTGTTCGGTCTAGGAGGTTTGCTCTGCTGGTGGAAGACCTCAAGGTGAAGGTTGCCAATGTTGAAAGTGGAGGAGAGTTCACTGTCTCCAGTGCTGAAGAGATCATCAAGGCTCTCTAAACCCTTCACTTCTTCCTCATAGCTGTGTGGCTTGGTTCTTTCATGTCTCTAATGTGTTTGTGACTCTTTTGATGAACAAAGTTTTAGTTCAAACAGTTTCATAGGTGTAATTGTGTTCTTTGCTTTCAGAAGGGTATGATGTGGTGCATGCATGTTATGGAAATAAATAAACTCTCTAGTTTGAAGTGTTTTGGAGTTGAAAAAAGATTCACCTAAGTAACATGTTTAACTTTTTCTCTCTTGCAATTATGTTTCACTTCTCAAGTAGCATGTTCTTAGCAGTTTCTCTTAATTCTCTATCAAACAAATGGTGAAAATATTTGATGTTCTTCTCTATTCTCTCCTTAAATCTTTTTTTTATGACAACATAAACTTGTTAACTGAGCAGCAACTTGCAAACATGAATTCAATTTACTGTCTGTTTGGGAGAATCCGAGGATATTAAAAAAAAAAAAAAAACTCTTAAATACTGGAAAAGGAAATTACAAGATGAACATTCAATTTACTGTCTGTTGGGAAAATCCAAGGGTATTTAAAAAAAAAAAAAACTCTTAAATAGTGGAAAAGGAAATTACAAGTAAAATGTGAGAATATTATTTGTCCTATTCATTGTTCGAAGTGGGGAATTTAATACAGAGAAGTCGAATTCCCAACATGAAATAATACAAGAAAAAAGGTTTATTGGGTAAAAGTTTCACCAGATGTACCCTACCAATATTTTATTTGCTGCATAGTTTTTTCTTTATCAATTGGGAATAGTTTTTTCTTTAAAGAATGTAATAGATCATACAAAGTTATATTTAACAAACAAGTTCACGTGTTACGTCATAAGTTTAATAAAAATTTTGTCATCTTATTAAATAAGGTTTTAGGCCACAATTCTAAATACAGAATTCAAAAGCTTCTGCTGAAAAAAAAAATTAAAAAAAACTATCCCTTACTTAGTAGGATCTTGAGATTTGTGTTGAGTGCATTTAAAAAGATAAGAACAAACATATTGTTATTTTATTCCATTAAGCTTGAGTGACTCTAATTTATTTTGTATATTGTCAGACAATTGAGATATAGATTAATTGAGATTATAGTATTGTTCATAATATGTTTTGTTTTATGCTTTAGGCATTGTGTAATTTTAAGAAATTAGTGGTATTATTTTGAGGGTGTATTAATTCTAAAGTAAATTATAATGCTAATTTTTGAAATTTTTCAAAATATATTAACACCGTTCGTTATTTTTATTCTTATAATAATCTCCCTCGTAGAAATAAATGTCATATTTTTAAAATTTAAAAAAATGTGTGTAAAATATAAAATAGGGTGATAATACAATATTTTAAATACATGAATAATTTTATGTAAAAGAAATAATTTGAAGCAACCTCAAAGATTGTCACGGTAATGGATCCTTAAAGAAATATTTTAATTTATTATTTGCGGAGTCTGAGATTGCGACAAAACAACAACTTCAAACGGTTCAATAAATTTGAATCTGTCGGGAACTGAGTTTTTCTTTTTCCTATTATTATTATTATTGTTGGTGCTTAACATCATCCTCATTTTCCTTTCTATTTTCTTCACCAAATTCAGATTAAGGGCTAGATTAATAGTTAATGCACCGAAATAAGTGCAAACAAATTACCTATACAAAATTGGTGTTTGATAATAGACTTTGAAAACAAACGAACAAGTATTGACATGTGTGCATTTTGTTCGTCGTTTGTGTTCTGTCACTACTGCACAAAACAACTTTATTCATGTCTCAAAATTGGAATTCTTCTTCTCCAAGTAATTATGGGTCAAAAGCGAGATTGCCTAGAAAACAGTACACAGTTTAATACTATACTTGTTTTACTGTGTGGATTGTTAGTTTTATAGTAAAAACAAAATTTTCTTGGAGAAAACGGATTAAGGGTAAAATAAAAAAGGAATTTTTATGCAAAGAAAAAGAACTTGCATGATATTGAAATTATTTGCAATATGATTTTTGGCAGGCCCAGGATCTAGTTGGAATGTGGAAACAGTGATTTGAATTTGCAGAAGTAAGTATTGTATGGTGGAGCAAGTAATGAGCAGTAATCAGTCACTAATGAGATGTAGTTGGAAACGAGAGGTTTGGTTTAGCTGAGCTAGAAGCAGCATGCATAGGTACCGTTTGATAGAGGGCCCCAATAGGGCAATTCAAAAAAATTTCTGTTGGATTTGAAATTTATTGAGGGGGATGAAAAAGTGTAGCAACAACAACGAACACAGCATCATTTGACCAAACTAAACTAAACTATTAGTATATATGCATTGCAGCTCATCTCTTTTTCCCTCTCACTATTTTTATATTGCTTGTTTCTTGAAAGTATAAGGAGGCTCTTTTCTTTTCTCTCTACTACCTATTTATTTATCTGTCTCATCTCACACCCCCTTTAATGTAAACAGAGAGAGACCACACTTTCTTAGTTTCAAACTCAACTTTTGAGGGTCTTTTCTGTCTTGGTCTGTTGCAGCTTAACCTCGGTTTAGTTAACAGTGTTCAGATGATGAATGCTTCAAAGTTCATTAAATGTGTCACCGTTGGAGATGGAGCTGTTGGGAAAACCTGCATGCTCATTTGCTACACCAGCAACAAGTTCCCCACTGTAAGTCCCTTGAGAAAACTCAGACCCCTCCACCAAAGATGCTTTTTTTATCCATTAGACTCTCTTGTTCTTTTACCATTTTTTAGCTTTGGAGGTGTTTCATCTGAAAGGTGCTTTCTATTCAAACTCACACTGTATTGGTATCTGGGCTCTTGTTTCAATGTGTTGATGTTTTCACTATCTTTGTTTTATTTGTCCAAGATTCAAATGGTGTGGTGATGAAACCCTTCACTTCTTATCATCTAGCTCACTATTTTTTTTTTCTCTTTTATTTTTTGGGTTGTAGGATTACATACCAACAGTATTTGATAATTTTAGTGCCAATGTGGCTGTGGATGGAAGTATTGTCAATTTGGGGCTATGGGACACAGCAGGTACTAGGAGCTTCCCACTTGAGCTTTCATGGTCCAGAAACTGCGTTTTGATTGTTCACCATCCTTTAACTTTGGATACATTTTTTCACTGTTTTAAAGGCCAGGAAGACTATAGCAGGTTGAGACCACTGAGCTACAGAGGAGCAGACATTTTTGTCTTGGCCTTCTCACTTATTAGCAGAGCTAGCTATGAAAATGTTCTCAAGAAGGTTCATATATATCTTTGCTTTCTCTTGTTTTCTATGTTATCTCTTCTCTCTAGTTTTGGATTCAACATTGCAGAAAGTGAGTATTTTCCTTTAGGCTTCCTATGATGGGGGGATAAAAGGAAAACAGAAATTAAAGAAGAAAGTTTATGATGAGAAATTGAAAATATTTTTTCTGTGGGAGTGTACATAAAACCGAAATGAAGGGAAACATTTTCTATTTTACTGTGTCCTTCCTTTTCACATTTTCCTTTTTGAAAAATGTCGTTTGCAATAGTTGTGTGGCTGTGCTATTCAATTTTTGAGATTTTAGAAGCACTCTCTCTTAAAAACTATTTAAAGCAATAATGAAAGTGTACTTCATATATCAATAGGCTTAACATGCAAATAAGATCTCAGGACAGAGAAATCAAGTTGAATAATGAGAGTGGTTGATTGAAAGGACCTCCAATGATCATTGGTTTACGTTCACTCTCCTGTCTTTGATTGATATTTGCATGCCTTTGTTGATTTTTGGCTATTGATGGCTACATAAAGAGAGGGAAAAGAAATAACTATAGCAAATTAAAGAGGAAAAGCTAGAAACAGGAAGGATGGAGAGAGACAGTGGAACAAACATGTTCAATCTGATCCAAAAAAAAACAAACTACAATTGTAGCAACTGAATTAATAAACAGTTATTTTACATTTCATAACTACTCTATTGTTTACTTCAAAGAAATTTAAAAAACAAAATGTTTTGAATGAGAATTTTTTCTTAAGATGATATTTTGTAGGCCCATATTCCAACAAACCCTAATTCTGTAGTTGTTAGATTGTTGTTTAGGCCTGTATGTATCTTTACTACCATAGAACATGCAAGTTTTCATTGTATTAGCCTATTAGGAGTTATCAATAATGGACAGTTTTCAACAGAGCATTTATGTGCACTTAAACTTTTGCATTTATGCCCCCATAACGCAGTAGTTATTCATTTCCTCCTTTTCTCTTTCAGTGGATGCCAGAACTGCGTAGATTTGCACCAAATGTTCCAATTGTTCTTGTTGGTACAAAGTTAGGTAAGCAGAGTTTTTTAATTTTTTATGTTAATTATTGGGGGAAGAAGTTAATGACATAACGTACTGAATTATTGATTTTAGATCTTCGTGAAGACCGGGGTTATTTGGCTGATCACATGGGATCTAATGTCATAACATCTGCTGAGGTTTACATCTTTAATTTGCTTCCTTCATTTTATTTTATTTGATAAGTATGAAGTAATTTATGTATTATGTTTATAAGTAAAGAAAATGATACCATTTACCAATCATGGCACATTGCTAATAGGGGGAAGAACTGAGGAAACAAATAGGTGCAGCAGCTTACATTGAGTGCAGTTCGAAGACTCAACAGGTAGTGGGTTTAAATTTAGTTAGTTTAATTTTTATGCACTATCAGATATCATTGTTGCTATGACTTCTAAAATTTATAGTTAAAGTGTGAATAAACTTGATATAGACGATGGTTTATTTGTATTTAAACTTATTGCTGTATTTTGCGTGATTTAGAATGTCAAAGCAGTGTTTGATACTGCAATTAAGGTTGTTCTCCAACCTCCAAGGAGGAAAGAAATGGCTAGGAAGAAAAGGCATAGAAGGTCTGGTTGCTCGTTTGTGTAAGTCCCTTGCTCCCATACTTTTGAAGCATACTTAAAATCATTGATCTCTGCAAAGCATTTGGTGGATGGATCCATGATATGATAGTGTGTAATTTAGGAGACCTTCCTGATAAAGAAATGAAACTGCTAGGCTAGGTGATGTTGCTACTTGTGCAGTGAAATATTCTGATGATTGGACAAAGTTAAATAGGCTTTGATACCCCAAAAAAGGAAAGAAAAGAAAAACACTGCACAAAAAGACCATGGCGCTGAAGGAGCATTGAATAGGGATTAAGATCATTCCCTCTGAAGGAGTATTTGAATGCCCTTGACCTTAGATCACTTCTCAGGCTTGCTATATCTTAAGATGGAATAGGAGAAGCACATAACTGATCATAAAGCGTTCTGTTATTATTTTGCTTGCAAATTCCTATCATTCTTGCGGAAATTTTATGACAAGCACATGATTTAACATACGGAAACATTTGATTATATGTTAACATATCTTTTCTTACTGTCTGACAGAAGTATTGTGTGTGGAGGCTGTGCTGCTTAACACACATTTATTGCACCGTCACTTTTGACATGGATGTTATTTTGCAAGAGCTTCAAGGTCTAAGTGTGGAAACCCTGACATCTGATCACAATTTCTAAGTGTACCCTTATGCTTGTTTTGTAACTGATGTAAGATAGTAATATCTAGTTATTTCCTCTTTACAAGACCCTATTTAGACACTGAAGGGAATTTTTCATTCTCTCAGTTGTTACTTAGGCATGTAATGTATTTATCATTATATATCACCAAATCATAATGAACCTTTGTTTTTTTCCTTTGAATTGTGCTTCATGCCCCTATAAAACTTTTCAGAGGATATATAATGATATAATGAGTTCCTAGAAAACAATGCGGAACAATTTTTCATTCCTTGGCATTTTGCATCATTAGAATAAAAAAAACATCCACTTATGACTTTTTCTGAGTTTGCACTGCATTTTCATGTGTTGGTTGTTATGAGTATTGAATCTGAGTGCAATTATGGTTGCAGTAGTATGGTACTTTTGGTTAGGAGAATTATAAATGAGAAGTGAGACAGTCAATGAAGGAGTATGTGTCCCTGTTGAATCTCCTGCAGCCTGCAAAGCCTATGTTTTTACTTTTTAAAGTCACTGGTCCTTTCTGGTGAGTTTGAAAGGGTGGCAGAAAGGGGAGTGTGGCCTTTTGGCAAAGACTTGTGGTTGGTTTACCTCTTTGAGGAGCCCATGTGACCACTTGTCTTCACTGCTGTAGGGCCTGTTGCACCTTCTGGGAGTTATGTCTCATGTGCCAACAATTTCTAAAGGACCCCACTGAGCCTCATCACACTGATGTTGCTGTATCATAAATAACAAAGTGGGGACCTCATTTTGAAAAGTCAGATTATTCATGCATGGTTTTGGTACAACAAGGGTATTATAGAAGGAAACACCAAAATCAGTAAACTGTGAAAAACCATAGTGTGCAAAATTTGTTTTTTTCAATTCAAAATGCATATCAAGAAAACTATATGATATTCTTTTGGTAGTCAAAGATAGAGTTTAGAGATATGAGACTTTAGATTCATGTCTTCTCATTACAGTTAAAAGTACTTTGTGATTTCTAATCATGTCACCTCTTTTGTGAGCAATAATAGATTATGGAACATCAAAGCATGTTTCACAGAACAATCTATATTCTCATGTCACCTCTTTCAAATAACCAAAAAGAAAGAAAAAATCACCACCGCATGTCATGCATGGCTTTTTGGAAGTACACTACAAAAGAAAATTTATATAGAAAATTGAAAACAGCATCATAAACACTTATAATACTGAATTTAGTTTTTTCCTTTTTCATAGTACAAATTCTAGGACGAAATTGTCAAGTATTGGGACAATTGTACAGGTATTTAAAGCAGGGTACTGTTTCTAACTAGTACATGTTGAATAGCTTAAAGATGGAGAAAGTGGTTTGATTGCAAAAATTAAAAATAATATTTGAAAGTGAGCTTTCATCAGCGATTTCTCCATGTCTTCACTGCTTAAAGACTTTGGATTCTTTCTTATTGAATTCCCAACAATAATCAAGCAAGAAAATATAAAAATAAAATTGTAAAATACTTTTATTAATATTAAAGATTATATTAGGAGAGTCTAACCCAATACAGGTTATGAGTTATACATGTAACAATTTCTATTAATAAAACCTAAGTTAAAGAATCTATATATGAAATCTAGGTTAAAGGAATAACAAAAAATCGTTTAAGATAAGATAGTTACAACAAATACAATGTTTAACTAGTTTTAACATTATTAGACACTCTTAAATGAAATATATTTCACTTTCTTCCATCATACATATAATTTAACTAGAGTTCGTTATTAGATTCTAAACATGATTTAAAGTCAATTATCATAAATCTTAGTCTTGACATCAAAAGAAAAAGTTCTCAACATTATCTTCTTTATCTTTAAACGTAAATTAATTTACTTTAAACACCATTTAAAATCTTAATTTTGACAAGAACTTCCTGTTATCTTTCGTCATCTCATTAGCCACAAAAACATGCACGATATGTTATTCTTTTTCTCCTAATTAGCCATTTTTCCGTTCAAAATCTTTATCATTTCTCTTGATTCTTAAACTAATATAATTAAACATATTGATTGATAAAAAATTTTCTGTTGAACTCTAAAACATATTTCACTTCTTGTAATAATATTTCTAAAAAAACTATAAACTCATTACTTAAGCAATATTATTTTTTCCAGACATTTCAACACTTTCGTGACAAATTTTATTACGGTGATATTAATAATAAAATAATGTTGTTTGAAACAAAATAATGATAAATTAATATTATTTTTTGGATCATGTCAATACTTTTATTATATATTAATAAATTATGTTAAAACTGAAAAATATAATAACAAATCAGTAGAAATTTTGAATAATAATAATAATAATAATAATAATAATAATAATAATAATAATAATAATAATAATAATAATAGTTAACAGTACACGTATGAGTTACTTATTAAAGTAATTGATGAAAACTATTTATGATATTTTATTTTCAAATTTATGTATTATGTTAAAGGAGAAAATGTTTTCGCATTTATTTTAGAAGATAATAAATGTGAATTAAAAAAAAGTTCACAGAAAAACGTCAAAAAACAGTGAAAGAACAAAAACCATAGTCTTTTCTTGATATATAATCGTGCTAAATAGTTGAATTTTTTTTTATCAAAGATAATAAAAATCAATTTGACAGAGAAAATAAATTTACTTGAGTTTGATATAATTACCACAAATAATAAAAAATTCTTCAAATACTTAGGACGATTATATATTTATATAATTTTAGTTCAGTACTATTAATTAATTGAAACAATTTTATTCCAACTAATCTATTCCAATTGGAAAAAGCTCGAACTACTGTATCTTTGACATTTACCCACCAATCACAAATCAACTATTAATAAATAGTTTGCATCAATTATTTTACAGAATAGCTTGTTTCCAATGTACTTTTTTTTATGTAATTAGTAATATAATATTATAAAGTTTTTTTTGGTTATTCATTATGCATAGTAAAATTATTTATTGTGCTGGTTAATTTAAAAATTATATATTCGACCATTTATAGTTGATGGATACTATAGTAAAATACAATAATAACTATCACAATCGAGTTTTGTGACTGAAAATGTGGTTAATCAATTTATATTTATGACGTAAAAACGTATTGTTTCCTTAAATTATTAGTAAATAGTGTATCTGCTAGCTTCTATAACTTTAGATTATCACAAATAATCATGTATGATAAGTTTATTACTTACACAACAATCATACTATTTTTTTAGTTAAATAACAGTATAAATTTCTTCCACTAACCATACATAGACATTAAACCTTTAAATTAAATAAAAATTAAATATGTTTATAATATTAAAGTAATAGTGTCAAATTTTTACACTAACTATATACATAAACATTTGTTTCATGCTTTTATTTCTTATAAATATTTCTATAAAATTTAATATATGATTTAATATTGGTCAACCTTCTAAATTAAAGAAATACTTTATGTTATTTATTATTATTTTTTAGATTTATTGAGAACCAGAATTCTTTTTTTAAATTTACTTATTAATTATGACAAAGACTCGTTGAAAAGTAAGACCAATAAAAATAAAATTCAAGTAATAATGAAATTACTAAAAAAAAATATCAATGGCGTTTCTCTTTGACCAGTAAAAACTAAAACAAATATCTTATAAAACTTTCCAATATTACAAGATATAAAAAATAATCATCAAAAACTAAAATTGTAAGACAAAATTTTATATAAACCAAAACTGTAAGAAAAGATTTATAAAGAATACAACATTACACAAATCAAAAACATTCTTAATTGAGTCTTCATAACGTTAAAGAAAAACTGAAAAAAAGTGTTTGGTTACCAATTTTTTTGTTCTTTTGGTAAACGTATATCAAAGTATTAAAACCAAACAATCCCAAACGTAAAAGAAACATTTTCCTAAATACAATAATTTAGAAATTTCTCTTAAAAATAAAAACAGAAACAAAACAAAGAAAAAGTGTGAAAAAAGAGTGAAACAGTCAGACCCAGAGACCATAGCCATCGTCAAAACAGTTTCTTTATTCTTCACAGTTCAAAAAACTCAAAATTTTTGAACTTTTTTTGCGTTGAACACTGATGGATCCTCCGGGCAAGAGTTGGAGCATCCACACGCGCTCCGAGATAACTGCCAAGTACGAGGTTATTGGTCGGGTCGGGTCGGGTGCCTACGCCGACTTGTACGACGGGCGGCGCCGCTCGGACGGTGCGGCGGTGGCGCTGAAGGAGGTGCACGATTCCCAATCGGCGTCTCGCGAAATTGAAGCTCTGCGGGTCCTGAAGGGGTCCCAAAACGTGGTCGTTCTGCACGAGTTCTTCTGGCGCGAGGACGAGGACGCGGTTCTCGTGCTCGAGTTTCTCGGAACCAACCTCGCCGATGTGATCGGAAAAGGTGGCGTCGCCGTCGGTAAGGTTAAGAGGTGGATGTTGCAGGCTCTGAGTGCTGTGGATGAGTGCCACCGGAATATGATCGTGCATAGAGACTTAAAGCCCGCGAATTTTTTGGTTTCCGATGATGGGGTGCTCAAGTTAGCAGATTTTGGACAGGTTTAAGGGATAAAGTTTTCATCTTCGTTTCAATCTGGTTTTGGGTTTTTTGTTTTTTGTTTTATGAGAATGTGTTGGTTGGTTAAACGATCGTTACGTGACCTTTTTTTTTTTCTCTTTTTTTATTTGATCATGTGATGTGTTTTGGGTTAATCTATGACCATGGTGATCGATCATATTTCTGTAGTCAGTGATTCTCTTCTCTATCTGAAGAAGTATTTGAATTTGGATCGGGGAAAATGGAAGAGGTTACTTTTCATGATTTGTTTGAGCAATAAAAAAATCATTTTATATATGACTTCCATGATATTTGTGATAAGAATCAACAAACTTGCATCTTACTATGCATGACAATCTGTGAGTGAAAGGATTTTTTTTCTCTAAGGGGTTAAGTTTGATATGTGAATTTTACCCTTTCTTTTTGTTTGCTGATATGTGAATGATTAGTTTGACTACTTTTTCAGGCAAGGATACTTGGTGAGTCTGGATTCGATGGTCCCCGGGAAGATGATGATGATGTTTCAAATAGTGAAAGGTCACTCCAACAACATCATGAAGCTATTTCCCAACTAGAAAACTTGAATCAAACTGGGCAGGAGAACCCACATCAGAGAAGCGTGAGTCATGAAGAATATTTCAGGGTTTTAGATGAGATGAAAACCAAGAGCTACTCTTATGACACTGACAAGGAAGCTAATACCCTTGATGGAAACACCTCATGTCTTGCAACATGCACAACGAGTGACATAGATGATGAACTTTGCAAAGGGTCTTTTACCTACGAAGCTGAGGAGGAGGGAGGGAATGAACTTGGTTGTCTCACATCATGTGTTGGAACACGCTGGTTTCGGGCTCCTGAGTTGCTATATGGATCCACAGACTATGGTATAGAGGTTGATCTTTGGTCATTGGGGTGTGTTCTTGCTGAACTCTTAACATCGAAGCCGTTGTTTCCTGGAACAAGTGATGTAGAGCAGCTTAGCAGAATTGTTAGTGTTTTGGGGAACATCAATGAGGAAACTTGGCCTGGCTGTTCCAAACTTCCTGATTATGGAAGTGTCTCTTTTTTTGAGGTGGAAAAGCCTAGTGGTCTTGAAGCATGCATGCCCAATTGCACCGCTGATGAAGTTTCCTTGGTCAAAAGATTGGTTTGTTATGATCCAGTTAAGAGAGCCACAGCAATGGAGTTACTTCAAGACAAGTACTTAAGTGAAGTCCAACTTCCTGTTCCAAGTATTGGACAAGACCAGGATCGCCCTGGAGGGTACAATGAAATGGGTTCTGATTCTGATTTGCAGGAGTTTGGAACTTTGAATATCACCACAACTGATTCCGATCTATCTACACAAATCCCTTGAACTCGAAGGATATGATGCACCTTGAATACTGTTTTATATTAATATATAAAAAAAAATGAATTCAAGTGGCATCAGATTCTTGGGTCAGAATTTGTCCCGTGTTCTGTTGATATTTTATTTGCCGAATATCAGTAGTGAAATCCGCGGTTGGATTCTTTTTGGAAAGGAATTATTTTTTTGCAAGAATTGTGAGCAAAGGATAAAGTATTGAAAAATAAGCTTATAATAGAATTGTTGTTTTACCATGTTATCATTGATGTGAAATGTTGCCAAGTCTGCATCACGGTGACAGGGACGAGAGATCCTTACAACCCCGTGCCTATGTACGTGCTTGTGTCTCTTTTTTTTGTTACAGTGAAACTAGGTCTTTTTTTCCATATTCATAACTAAATTCAAATTCTATATTCGTAACTAAACCTAAAAGTGGAAGGGAAAAGCGGGCTATATTATGGATCAAGCAATGGCATCAAAGTTTTATGACTGAATGAATTTATTCTTGATGGTTAGCATTTTATGGAATCTGTAGCGTTTAAGCTACAGTGAATTTAAGTCGACGGTTGAAATGAAGATGCCAAGTTCGAACTCTCCTTTCTCTAATTATTCTACCGAAAAATTGGTCCCCTGAAATGTTAGTGATGGACTTTAAATTGTAAAAATAAATTGTACTAATTCTATTTGAATATATCGGGATTTGTAATTCAAAGCTAAAATAAGAATTTTGCATTTTTTTTTTAATTTATTCAAACGAAAGAGAATGCAGACACGAAGCTCTAAACCAGGTTCAAACTTCAAAGATTTCTTTAAAAATAAACCATCAATTTCATTGGTACCCTCTGAGGTAACTCTCCATTAACAAAAACCAATATCATTAGGGAAATTTCGTAATTATTTCTTGTGCAATATATTCAGCCCATTTTCCTCGATATACGCCATGACAGAACTCACATGCTAGACTATTCATCATCCAAAATGGGACAAAATTCAAGTAATTAAAAATAGTGTATTGTACAGACACAGAATATTACATGATGAAGTCCTGTAAATATGTGGATATAATGGGGTGCATAGATCCCTCTCCATGAATACTACATAAGTCATACATATGTCTTCCTTTATGTGGATGCCAAATCAGAGAATCGCAAGCCACGAAAACATCAGAAGGGTGGCGTAAGCCGCTATGTACCTACTACAACAGCTGCCCATAATACACTTCAACTCTTCGTACTAATGTTTTATGCATAGTTCCTGCCTTGAGCTTCCCCTTGTATTGTTAAGGTCAACCAAAATAGATGAAACAATCTGCTCAGCGGAAACTAAGCGAAATTATAGAAATCAAAGAGCGAAGCTCTAATCTTGGGGAAGAAGTGCAATCTCAATTTCATGAAGTGACTTCCCTTTGGTTTCCACCACATTTCGTCTTACAAAAATTACCGCCATGATGCAAAAGGTAGCAAACATAGAGTAAAGCAGCTGCGGACCGAGTTTTTCCAGCAAACGCAAAAACAGTAGGCCAACAAAGAAATTTATGACCTGTACAAGACCATTTAATCTAATGAGAGGAGGATTCCATAAATACTGAGTTTCGCCCTCGTTCTAGGTCATTATTATGAGATCAGATAATAGTTTCAGTAGTTTTGCAAAGAAGCAGGGAATTTGATCAGAACTCATTTAATAGATTCAACCAAAATGTCACATTGTAGAATCAATAAAGAACCGTAGAACATAACCTGCCAAACTGATGCCATTTTATATACTAGAAAATGTCAGAAAAAAAATTACCCAATGCACTGCCATACAGACTGCCATGGCTTTGGCTCTGATTCGACTAGGAAAGATTTCAGGTAGGAGGAGACCTGGAACCGGACCAGCCCCAAGAGCAAATGTTAAGACGAACCTGCATGAAAGAAGTATAAAGTGTTCATATTACAGCAGTGTCTTCCCAAATGACCCCGCATACACTCAAAGGCTAAAGTGACTGTTCCAAGTGACAATTGTAAACTTCATGGAACTGCTAGATCGTGAACAATGAGGAGGACATTACATAATTGGATACAGAAGTTTCAATTTATCGTCATTTCATCCTCAATTATCATTTATACAAAGACATGCATAGTAAGATGATGCTCTCATACTATCATATTCTTGACGGATTTGGCTGATGATAATTACCAAACGTTGAGGTAGAGCACCGTGATTTCTCTCACAGCATATTGTCGTCTTTACACTTGTTTACATGAGTTTGACTGCCGTGATTTTTTTTTAAAAATAGATATCCTTAACAATTCTCCCTTGAAAGTTCACATGTAGAAACGCTATTTTAATTTTATTTAAAATTTGCATTATAGATACATCTATTGAGATCCATATTCATAATCATAGTTGCATACTCACAGTAACATGCCACCAACAGAAAAGTACAGAGCTCCCACGTTTGATACAAGTGAAGTTGCTCCTGTGGCTTGAAGCATCATTGCTATTGCCTATACAAGTAAAAAATACAGAACAAACAACTTCCTGATTAATAACCAACTTTATCTTCTATTCAACAACAATACAAACACCGAAACAAAACAAAAAGAATTTTGTAATGTTGTGCACTTGCACTAGCTCATATTCCAAATCTCTCTCTTCATCACCACGGACACCAAGTCAAGATTGAAAATCATAGAAGTACCACATGAGTCCCATATTTTCATAAGGTGATCCTTCACATAAACAATAAAACAACTACAAGTAATTTACCATGCCAAAGAAACTCCAGAAAAGTAGAACCTTCCTTCCAAGCTTATCCATCAAACCCATTGAAATGATAGATCCTGAGGAAAGTGGGGGGGGATAAGCATTAGAGAATAGGATAACACAATAATTTAGATCAATATCCTGGCAACCAGAAGATACCAATACCTGCCAAATTAGCGATTCCTATGCAGACATTTGCAATGTCTGATGGCACTCCAGCACTTTTAAAAACAGTGGAAGAGAAATAAAACACAGCATTTATACCAGATAGCTGTTGTAAAGCAAATAGGGTTGATCCAATAAAAACAACTGCAAAACGAACTCGTGAATAAAAAATAACTTTGGGAAACCTAAGCAAACCAGTGTCAAGAGAACAACAATGACAAATCTACTTACGACAATCATAGGCACAAACCGGGAAAATACATACCTTTAGAATGACGACCATGTAGCAATTCTGACAACTTCACAGAATCAGTGTCATCTCCTCTATCTACCTTCGATAACTCTGACATAGCAAATTTAGCTTCTGATACACCTAGTAGTCTCTCAAACTCAGCTTCTGCTTCAGCAGTTCTTCCTTGCTACATCACAACAAAGAGGAATAATCAAGCATTAAATGAGGGATAGAGGTCAAATGGATCAAGGGATGAACACTCAAAATTACTAGTAAGAATGAACTTTTCAAGAGCTACAGCATGAAATATGAGTGATCCTCCTTATTTTACTATTAAGAAATAAGAAACAAAAATTATTCCAAACTACACCTTACAAGGATAACAAGAGACATGGGCAATGTTAGCCACCATGACACTCCTAAAGTCTTCTATTAAATGGAATAGAGAGGACATGCAAAGAAGTGACAATGTTTGATAGGAAGGAAATAAATAATTGAAAATTAGTTAGCATGGTTAACATTGAGACTTCAAGGGTTCAAAACAAATATAGAAACAGTAAGTTACAAACATGACGAGATAATATCTAAGATGAAATAATATTAGACTAGGCATCCACCTTGTATAACCAATGTGGACTCTCGGCACAGAAGACCATAGCTGCAGCGAGTATAGCAGCTGGAATGGTAGATACCCAAAAACAAACCCGCCACCTGTGTGAAAATATCCAGGGTGAATTTTTAAATCATGAATAAACAATATATAACATCATGACATGGAGTAAGTTCATATGATACCATCCAGATATTTCTTTGACAGGGATTCCAATAAATAAAGCTGCCATTAGACCAAGGCATGTTGCAATCTGGATGAAAGCTCCATAGGTTCCCCGCACAAAAGCAGGAGAAACCTGCCATTTAAGATAGTAACCACATGAATAATCAAGTTAACCGTTAGCCTAGTCAATGAGACAGATGTAACAATTTAGTGATCAACATACCTCTGTCACATACATAGAGGCAATGGGAGGGCCCAGGCCCAAGCCAGTCCCAACAAACAACCTTCCTACAAGCATGCCAAACAAGTTGTTTGTAGCCGCACTGAAAATGCACCATTTTCCAATGAGAATTTAGTCCTAAGAATTTATATTGGAAAACATAAAAGTAAAAAACTTCATTTGACCAAAGTGAAATACATATACTGACTGCAGTGAAATAATAGTAAGGAAATTTAAACCTAGGAGGGCCTTAAATCAAAACTAAAGGTCTTCTTGCTGCCCACTTGTGGTCTAGAAATTTATAAAAATTGGAGATATGCCCTGCTATGTTATTTAATTATTATAGACATGATATGCGTGAAATATATAAAAGAAGGCTCGAGTTCTTTTTTACAACCAACAAAAGAAACAAGATATCATAATGGGTAAAGAGGCCATATGGAAACCATAACATGGCAATGAGTGCATTTACGCTATTACATTAGAGGACACAAAATAGAAGTAGTAAACCATTCTATGTTTCCACAGTAGTCAACAGATAAACCTCAAGAAAACAATTGAAACCTACAACAAATTGGTTGAATAAAGCTCAAAGAAAATTTCCGTTTATTCCATGAGAAAAACAAAATTAAACAAGCAATATTCTATATGTACGGGAAGTGTAACCTCATAGAAGCACCAACTATCATTGGCAAAGCACACAACTGGAAAGTCCTACGTCGTCCCACCCCATCAGCAATCCAACCACTCAGTAGACATCCAATGAAGGCACCGCCAAGACATATACTCACCACCAGACCTTCATTTGAGAGGGGAAAAATCAATTTTATATATGGGAAATTCATAACAGACAGTGAAATTAAGCAGAGGTTTTGGAATCTTCGCTGTCACCTTCCGCCATTGTATTTCCATGGAAACCAAGATCCAAAGAAATGCTCTCAAGTGGTTCATTAACAACTCTGAATATAACACAAAATATCAAAATTTAAGTCTTCATTGGATTCTAGATTAAAAGGAAAACAATCCAAGAGAGTGCAACAAGAAGGAGAAACTAAGAAACTACAAACCCGAGATGGTATCCAAAAAGGAATGAAGAAATGGTCGCCACAAGTACATGAGGTAAGGAAAGCTTCCATGAAGGATTTGAGGTTCCCTTATCCAAACCATTGTCTAAAATATCTATCAAGCATTACAAAAACATAGTTAATAACCACCATGATAGAAGACCTAACACAATTTGCAGTATATCACAAACCCAAGCCATATTTTCTACTGCCATTTTCATAACCGCTTCCAGATGCAAATTATCTATAGTCAATAAGAGAGACAATTGCAACATCACAGCCATTGTTTCTGTCAATATTACATGAACTGCCAATTCTTCTGAATAATAAAATCCTCAAATGATTAGGCTAGAAAGATGGCAATAGTTTCCTTGCAGAGGCTTTTACCTTTTATGTTAGGTATTTCACAAATAAAAAAGCGGAAACATACTCCATGTGTTCGAATAAACGGTGCATACCTAAGTTTTCTTCCACATCATCCATGTTTGAAGAATCTCTGGAAGGAATTCGCTTGTACATGGACGAATTTTCACGGAGATGCCCCACCCACATTAGCCAATATTTTACCTGTCTGCTTCCTGAACAATCACAGCTCAAAAGTTAGAACTTAAAATTCTTAAACCTATGTATCAAAAAAAACTTGTGAACTAATACATCACATGAAAAATCAGCAAAGAAAAATTAAATATAAACTAAGCTTAAATTGAAGTTCAAGCATGTCCTGCGTTCGTAATTAAAAAAAAAAAAAAGTTTCAACCACTCACAACATAAACTTGTCAACAATACCTATACGGCAACTTAACTTCATCACACAGATTCAAACATCAACTATCACCGTCAAAACTTACAAACCACAGTAGCAACAGTCTTACTCTACACCGATTCACATAAAAAGTCACCTAAAACAAGCTATATATGTACAACTTCTCCGCAAAGCATGTTCAACTTTATTTACTTCTTTATCCATACACTTAACCTTAAATATATATATATATATATATATATATATATATATATATATATATATATATATATATATATAGTCGCTATTTCAGATATGCATTCTGCAGAGAACAATGAATAATTCGATGATCCTATGCAGAAAAAGAGTTCCTCTGTTTTTCTCAGAAACAAACAAAACTGAAACAGAACAAAAAATAATACAGAACGAAGAAGTGAATCGAGATCAAGGAAACAGAAAAAGTGAGGAAAAAGCTGAGAGAGAGAAAAGACAACGGAATCTGAGCTGAAAAAGAGAAGGATGAAGTGAATACGCAGCAATTCGACGAGCGATCGTAGAGAGAGAGGAGTGAAGGAGAATCTGAGAGAGGTTGTTGGCGACGGAATAAATAGTTACGGTGGTGAAAGAGAAACGGTTACCAACCGCAAAACGAAAGCGATGCGGCTATCGTGCGCCGGGGGTTGTTGAAGGTTCGCGAAGGAAAAAAACAGAGGGAAAGAAAAGGAATCCAAACAATGAATACTTGTTTGTAGTTTTCTTCCTTTGGCGAAAAAACGAAGGAACGCTAAGGAGAAACAGAGCACTTGCATAAACACTCCAACACTGCTAATTAATCACTCGTTAAGAAGAGATTAATGGATACGCGTGGAAGATTTAACATTAACTTCTTATTAAGATTTCTTTTATAATTAATTAAATTTTATTAAAAATGACAAGTCTGTGATGAAGGGCTGGGATGAAGACAAGTGGCGTGTGTTGAATTGTTTCTTTCTTGAATCATAAATAAAGTGTCAGTCTCTGTTGTGTTCAGCAGAACAGTGGGGCCCACCTCTGAGACCCATGGTCTAGATCTCGTCTTTTTCTTCGCTTTCACCGTTACCCTAGCGACCTCATGCGCCATTTTCCATTATGACATCATTATTATTTTTGTTACAATTTTTTTTTTATTATTCAGTAAAACGTCTGAAACTTACCAGCAGATATAAAAGATATACAGAAATATCAGTTTAATATGTTGTTTATTTATTTTTTATTACACTCCAGCTGTTTTTCTTTTATTATTTTTTATATTTTCTTAACACTAGTAGAAAAAAGGCTTTCATCGTCGGTTTTGAGAGGTTTTTGTCGTCAGTTTCTGAACCGACGTTGAAGCGGAAGACGTTGAATCAGACGTCGGTTAAACAACCGACGTGATGTAAAGCACATTCACGTCGGTTAACACTACAGAACCGACGTGGGTGTGCAACCCAAAATGCAAACACACAACGTCGGTTGTGAGGGAACCAACCGACGTCGTCCCAAGTGACATAAAATAGGTTTACGACCACCTATCCGTCCTCGTTCAATACCTCCTAAGTCTCATCTTCCCCACTACATTTTTCAGCTTTTTGTTCCACCTTACCTCGCACCAATTAATGATTTAAATGTTTATTAGCGATGAAACAAAACATGGAAGCAACATAATACTTTTACTCAGCAGAAGTGTTACACCAGATCTTCATTAACTCATTACTGAAACCTCAAACTGAAACAGTAAAACCATCTAAGGAACGGAAGTTGAGATACATGCATTAATTTACACTCATGCAAGCTGGCCTTAGTAGTTATACATGTATTCACAGTTCTGAGCACTTCAAGGAGGAGTGTTCAATAGGGATCAAAAGCGAAACGAAGTAGTAGTTATTGTTTCACGAGAAGAGAGCATTGCGTCATACCTTTCGAATCATGAACCCAATTTCAAGCTAAGAGTCGTTTTAACATCTAATCTCCAAACAAAACCTCCACAACCCATCCTCCATACATCACATGGTAACGTAACCGAACTTCTCTCCCTTCCCCACACGTATTGCACCACTTTCACCTTACATGTAAAGGAATGATAAAGAACCTACCTGTAGACCCTCCTTAATCACCAGGAACATCGGTCCAAGTCTCTCACCCTTCATCATCTCATGGTATGCCTCGTTCGTCCATGTCACCCTCCGATATGAATCCCGGACTCGTGTTCCTGTTCAGTCTCACCCTCCGATCCTCGTCCGTACTCCCCAGCCACTCACCCTCCACCCACGTGTTCGTCACGCACTCTACCGTCACACACGAACAACACCCTTCCATAACCGCATCGTACGGTTCAACCTTCGTCGTCAAGCTCCGACGCTCGAAGCTCACCCACGCCGGCACGTTCTTCTTCAAGTAATTGTTGCCGATGTGGTTGTTGTGGTTGCTTCGTACTTCCTTCGCTACCGGTGGAGTCAGGTCCTCACTGGAGAGTCCTTCTGATCGGGAGTTTACGACAACAAAGGAAGAGTCACCGCCGGCGGCTTTTGCTTCTGCATCTGCACTTGCTTCTGGTGCTTCATCTCTGGAAAGGGTGTGTTCTTCCTGCGGCAGTCCTTCGTTTGCTGGTACAGTTGATATCGGTTACGCACTTTCTCTTTATGATTCTGATTTTGAGTAAAGCATCGCTGCTCTCAGAGGAAGAAGCGTCGGAGGCG
>Ga0209700_101492_pt1 | contig 48581 bp, 23 predicted proteins | sample SiratroredBW_FD_187528 | JGI IMG/M metagenome (GOLD analysis project Ga0209700, IMG submission 187528) | Root nodule microbial communities of legume samples collected from California, USA - Siratro red BW (SPAdes) (version 2) | ecosystem: Host-associated > Plants > Roots > Nodule | place: USA...
GGGCAAGGAATGCCAAATTTATTAAATTTTCTTCCATGGGAGACCAATCTCAATTCTCCCCGTTCCTATACAAAACAAATAAATACAATTCATATTCCTAATACTCATGTAACTAATTAAATTTAATCCAAGCACTAACACAGTACAAAAATTTGTAAATATCTTACCTCACCATTCCATAGTCTAAACGCAATATGATCAGGGTAACTAACCAAAACAGAACAATCAGAAGGACTACCTGGGAATCCCCCTGCCTCAACAACTTCATCACGTCTGTCTCCTCGCCTTACAGAAGCTGTCGGTCTCTTTTGACCTCCTCTAGTTCTTGCCATACTTCTGAAACAAAACAAAGAAAATATTGAAAATGCACAAAATACTCAACTGGGGATACAAACATATTTTCAAAATAAAAATATGTTGCGGGTTGTGTAACCCGCAATGCATTTGAACTTACGAATGCATTGCGGGTTACACAACCCGCAACATACTCCTTCTCCGACGAAGAACCTACACCATCGCCGTCATCCGCCACCAAATCCTAAATTATTCACTCCAAATTGAAATTAAACGTACAATACACCTTACCTTTACTTCAATTGATGATATGATTGGCAATGTAGCTTGAATTTGGTAGTGCTTGGTGCGTTAATTTCTAACCTCACACAGAGGATGCTTCGAGAGAGAGAGGAGTTTGCTGCTGGACGTGGAAGAAGCTATTGTGGAAGTGTTGGACGTGGAACAAGGCAGAAGTGGTGCTGGACGTGGAAGAAGCAGAGACAACGCTGCTATGGAGGTGCAGACTCGTCGGTGATGGAAATGTGAGAGGAGAGGTGCGTATGTGAGAGTGAAAAAGGAAGAAGGGTAATTTTGACCTTTAACAAAATTTAAAAGGGTAATTTGGTAAAATTGCAATTAGTATGGAGGTGCAGGAAGTCGTCATGGAGGTGCAGGAAGAATCACTCCTTATATCAAAGTCATATAGGATGTCTACTTTTTTAAGCTTGTAAATCATCTAACAAAGGTGCCACCTAGGAAGATAGAAGGTGTCATGTATGCATATGAAGCCTCCAATTAGGCGCCACATGGGTAGCTCCTCTCCAAACTTCTTTTACCACTTGTCCTCCTCTCATGGAAGAGGATTTGAATCTTGGGATGCAAGCTACCTTGGACACATGGCACTCTCTAATGGAAAGGATCCTCTCCACTCATGGATTCTCACTTGTCAAGCTCTTATTGGAGAGATTTTTTAGAAACATGCAAGACAATTTAGGGTTAGTCATCTTTTAATCTATAAATAGGTGACTTTTGTATATGAAAATTTAGTTTATAAATGAGTATATAGTTGCTGCCAAAATTTCTTAGTCTTTTACTTGTTGAAGAACTCTCTCTAGAGTAGTCACCTCAAGACTCTTATCTAGTCTTTCTCCTAGAATGCTGGTTTAACCTCACACTAGAAGTCCTTCCTTCTAACTTCAATCTCAAACACTTCAATTCGCTGCAATTCATCACCAATTCTGCTACATTCTCCTATCCAAATTGGTGGCACATATCAAAGAAATGAAGAACAACACTTGGCGCCACCTACACATGCATGTTCTTCCATCAAGATTATATAGTTGTTTGAATGAAATCATTTTCAGCATATATATATATATATATATATATATATATATATATATATATATATATATATATATATATATATATATATATATATATATATATATATATATATAGAGAGAGAGAGAGAGAGAGAGAGAGAGAGATTTGGACATTTTACTTTTAATTGATTAATTTAATTTTAGCTTATAAGGTTATATGGTCTGGTAGACCGTAAATCTCGTTACATGTTGTGGACACAGTGTACTAAGAATTGCATATGCACAAAACACTATTAGAATACAAATAGAACACTTAGAATATTTTGTTATCATTAAAAGTTCATAAACTTCATAGATGGTTTATTAACATCATATCATCTAGTGAGGTATAAACCATCTAGAGGGTCTCAAACTATTTAGAGATATTAAAAATCCCTACATTTCATAATTAGAGTTCATAAAATTGAAAAAAAAAAAAAACATACAAGGAGAATCACATAATTTCAAAACATTGTTGTGATACCATTGTAAAAAAACATGACGATTTTCTAATAACTACACAATGTAAAAAATCGCAACACAATCTTAAATTTTACATGATTTTCACATACATTAAAAGAAAAACTTTGTGTACCTTTTTTTATAAGGTATTACTCTTGAGCGCATGCTATTAAAATTGAATTAGATGAATGACGATCCAAAAATTCACTTTTTTTGATTTGCTATTTTATTTTACTTAATTGATAAAAGACAGAAATATATATATATATATATATATATATATATATATATATATATATATATATGAACCCTATTATTATATTATTTCCATTAAATAATATTTATTATATCATCATAAATTACTCTTCATTAACTAATTATCGTTTCATATTTTATTACTAATTTATTTACTTATTTATTTCTTTAATCAATAAGTTACATAACTTCCATATTAAACACAAAAAACCTTCCAAATATATGAAAGAATCATATTAACACCAAAACATATCTGCACTGCAATTAATAATAAGTCATAACATAATAAGTTATATTTTAAAAATAGGTACAACCAAAATATTCATTATCAACTCAAATTTCCTAAACATTATATAAATTATTATTATAAAATATTCCATTATCTCTTGTTTAAATAACCCATAAAATATTAAGATACAAAAGATAGATATAATATAATTTTAATATCCGTATTTATCAGAGGAAAATCACTTCAAATTACTTTATAAAAATGAGAATTAAAACATTGTATATTATCATTTTATATAAAAAATAAAAAGGATAAAAACTAAGATGAAATGAAGTTTTATATTATTTATTCTTGTGGATATTATCACCTACAATGAAATTTTGAGGGTTTGTAAAGGAAAAATGATGAAAGCAATGTAGGGCATGGGTGTAAGGAAGGTAATATTTGTTGTGATATATTAGTAGAAGAAATTGAGAATTGTAGATTTTTTAGTACATTCAATAGCTTAAGAGTCAAAGATAAAGATAATTTAAGTAGACCTTTCTTCTTTAATCTTCTAATGTGCCTTTTAAGCAAAAAAATCATAATACAACTTCAAGTTTCAAAAGAGACAATACCTAGATAGTGATTGATTTTAACAATGTTATCTCAATGAACTTAAGATTGGAACAACCTCCATTAGGAAGGCTATGACCTAGATGGCGTATTATATAAGTGAGATATAAATTATCACAAACAAAAAAGTATGTTACGCATGAGATAGGTTGGTGACACTTGCGGGTAGTGTCCTTAACATAAAAGAGAGATTCATGAAAATTCCTTGACTATCTAGCAGTAGCAAGAACTTCAATGAAAGACAACCTTAAAGGAAGTCAAGTTATTCATTGGAGTGGTGACAACAATACTAAAACAATCACTTGGAAGAACTCAAACTTAAGGAAAAACATATGTTAGAATTAAAGGTCGGGATAAAAAAGAGGGTGAATTGAATTATCAAGAATTTTAAAAAAGAACTTTTAGAATGAATCTTTAAGAGTTAATCATTTTCATAATTTGGTTTACTTTCTTGTAATGTGTTAAAAGAAATGAACAAAAATTAAAGAACAGATTAAAATTTTGAAAAACTATAAGAGAAAAAAAAAAGATGCACAAAAGTTTTATACTAATTTACTCTTAAACAAAAATTACATCTAGTTACTTGATTACACTAGTCAACCTTTCAATAAACTTAAATTGTTTACAACAACAAAACAATACAAGAAAACACTTAGAATACCTTGAACCCTACAATAAAAGAACACTACACCAATAACACTTTGTACTAAGTTGATTTTGAAAACCTTATTTTGAGCAACAACCTTACAAAAAATGGAAAAATGCAATTGAAACAATACCACCTAAGATACCACAGGTACATAAACAAAAGAAAATTCCAGATGAACACAAACATTTCTCCATTAGCCAAGATAATTGATTCTGAAAACACCAAAAAAAAAAAAAACTCTAAAAAAATATCCTCTTCTTGGTACAAAATCTCTTGTTTTTTTAAAAAGGTACGAAAACTTAGATTTCAAAATTCGTATTAAATAAGACCAAGATGAGAGAATGATACAGAATATACTTTATTAGTTTTATAGATTAAAACACATTTTAATATGTTTATTTCACTTACAATTAAAATGACTAATTATATTCTTCTGAAAGCATAAGACAATTTTAATACGTTGAAAACTCATTTCAATATATTGAAACAAACCTCTATATTATTAAAGGTTTTTAAATGATTTCAATATATTGATTTGATAAAATAATCTATTAAAATATTAACTAGTCATATTTGATATTAGATAAAAATATTTCCATGAATTAAAATATTTTTAATAAGTTAAAATTATCTAGTCATCAAGATAAGTTATAAATTTCTTTAAATCATCTTTCTTTTAAATAAGCAAGAATAAGATGATCTGAAAAGAAAAATTTACATACGAATCAAAGATTAAACACATGCACTACTCCATATCTAGGTCTTCAATCTTCTTTTCTAAAATTTCATTGATTGAATTCTTCAAATACATCAATAACAACGACTTCAATAACAATATCTACTACTAAATCCACTCAAATACATGACATTCTTTTAATTATTTTGAGAAATTTGAATATTACCGTTTTCCATCCTTGATGCATGAGATTAGGGATCGACCAGGTAGTCATTTTACCTTGTATTTTAATTGCTTTTTTTACTATCTTAAGTATCCTTCTATGCAGATTTTATTCTTTAGGTGTTTTAGTTTGTTTTGAATTCGTAGAAGTTGCTTAAACAGAGATACTTAAATGAAGAAACAGTACTATTAAATATAGTTGTCCTTGTCCAGTAAAAGTAATATTCACATCGTTTTTTCTCAAGTAAAAATTTTAGGGATGAAATTCCCTAAAAGGGAGAGAGTTTTCCCAGTACTAAGTTTTTCATTGTAAACAAACTTCTAATTCTAACTTCCCAAAATTAAAGAAATGAATATTCATTATAGTAAGATTTAATAAGACTAAATTCAGAGTGAATGGAACAACAAAACCAACAGAGAAAAAGACAAAAAAATGGAGAAAGAAAAAAGTATATGTGAAAGATTAAATCTCAATTTATTTTGTAGAATTTGTAATTGAGTTACCTCCCGTTTTCTACCCAATATTAGAATATAGATCTAAATCTATCAAAAACGAAAAAAAAAACACCATTTTACCAAAAACATCAAATTCATTTCACACCCTCAAAACCATCAAGACATAAATACTTTTTGTTTCTAATACCCAAATGAAATGCAAACTTATCAGGAAAAAACCGTAGTAGCTAGAAATTGGTCAAACAATTTGGAATAAAAATCTCAAATTGAATAGATATTAACAAAAGGATCATTCGTCAGGAGAAAATGGAAGAGAGAAAACTTACCTATGTAAAAGCAAGAAAAGAAAAGGAAATGAGATAAATAAATGTTACAGTTTAAAAAGCTCAAACAAATAATTTCTGCACTGAAAGACAATGCTACCTACCTATGGAACAGAAGTAACAGTAGTTTGTAAAGAATTTGAGCACTGGGAAAGCACAAGGGGTGCTTCAACCTGCATCTTCATTTGACTAAACTTTAGTGCTAGTAAGGGTTTTGATAGCATCACACAAGTGCTGAAATTTTGTGCATCAGTTTTATGATCTTCAGCCACAAGGCTACAGCTTCCATGATCTTCTAAAATTTGTTCAGAGTCATCATTTGTTGAGGTGAATGATCCTGAAACCTTCAATGGCTTCAATGCTTGCACCCTATTCAATATTGAGAAGATACTTTAGACTATAGACAGAGTCAAAAGGCATAATATTGATTACTCTCTTTGTGCTTTTTGAAGTTTAAAAGAAAAAGTAACAAGTGCATACACGGTCTGAGTTTTTACATTATCATGATGAGTTTGTTAGATGATAACTATAGCAACAATGATTTATAATTGGTTGATTGTATAGAACTTTTTCAAGTGTAAGAAGTTAAATTCTAGCCTGCATTCAATCTGGCAAGAGTATTTGAGGAGGTTAGGATTATGCTCTGTAGCTCCACTGCAAAATTGAAACAAATTGATGATCATTAGTCAAGGAAAACTCAAAACTCTGGTAACATGATGTGGATATAATGGATTGCTGCACTAATTTACCTAAAACTTGGAAGTGACATTCTTATTGTTGGGCCTAACCTGTGGCCAATGCTCAAAGAAGGCACTGCAATCAACATGGTTATCATCAGTAAAGTCCTTAGGGTGTCAACTATAATTAGAGGGCAAACTATATAAATCAAACACAATGAAAAACTGTTATGAAATATATCAATTTCAGCCTCACACTATGGCAAGCCTTTTTGAATAATTCTATGCACAGAATTATAGTCTATGCTGGGGGAAATGTTTGTTAGATAGTGATCCCAAATTAGTGTACACTGAATTACTCAATAGTTGTTTCAGGAGAAGAACATTGAAGAAAATGTATACCAAGAACCATTTGATAGCAACTAAACCAAGAAGAGACATTGACATGAGTACTATAACCAAAAAATGTATCTTTTTCAAATGATATTAAGGAAACTCATTGAGGCCAGTCAAATCAAATAAAAGAATCCACTCACCAGGACTGGTGAGACTGATGTTAATATTGCATGTCTCTTCTGCATCAACACATTTGATTTTGGTTACTTGAACATTCAGGGGATCCTTTGGACTAGAGAACTTGGCTCCAATTCCAATCCTATTAAGAAATCCACTATTTCTGCCCCTTGGTTGTCTTGAGATTGCTGTAATTGTCTTTTTGAAGAATGGCCAAATTAAATATGCAAATATCCAAAGTGGCCTAGACTTAGAGAATTACCATGTTCAGTTTTATTGATTAGTACTTTATCAAGTATCATGTTATGCACACAGCTTGATTTTTAATGTCTAAACTTTAGTTTTAGATAAAATCCTCATAACTGAGATACAACATCATAAGCAATGTTCAAAAAGATTGAACTGCAATGATGCACCAGGTCAAAACAATTACCTTGGAAAACCTAGCCATCTGGCTTGGAAGCCCCACCTCCTGCAAAAAAAGTGGGAGTTACACCAAAATGGTAAAACAATATCATACTAGAATGTTACATATAGAGGGTGAAACCAAGGAAAACAGAGCATAGCAATTCATTCCATTCCAAACTATAGATGAAAATTTTTTAAGTGCAATTGTGAAAGTTAAAATCAGTAGCGATTTGTTTTTTTCACAAACCAATCATAATGAGTTTGATTTATACATGTAATATCATCATCCATGAATTATTTTGCAGAACACATAAAACTTAATTTTCCTCCTCTAGATAATGTGAAATTCAGCAATTTTCTTCTACCTTTCTTCCGTGACAACAAGCCTCATAATTGTTCACGTACACCCTCGTTGCCCATCTTTTTTGTCAAAAGAAAAATACAATTACAAGAACATGTTGATATATCAAAATGGGAAAAAAAAATACTGCATAATCGATCCAATGCAACTGCATGTTTATGCTAAATAAGTGCTTAATCTTATGCAAACAAGAATTTGGTCTAATAAACAATTCTAAAAGAAAAAATGTTTAAAAATAATGAAGAATAAGACACAGGCCTGAGTCTACTGAATCACCTCAACAAGTTCTGACATCATGGCTAATTGAAATATAATGTACCAATATTTAATGTACTCATGCAATCGTCAAGGTTTTATTATAAAGTATTTATGATCTATGAAAGTTGCTGTGTCATTTATTATATTTTAGTTAGATTAGTATATTAACATGTATAGAACACTTTGGTTAGTAGTTAAAAAACTATTAAGAAAAAGAGATAAGATGATGTGAATTATTCATTTTTAATATAAGAATGTTTATAATGTTTTAAGGAGTATTAAATACATTATTACGTGGACCTTTAAACTTAAAGGTTCATATTTTATGTTTTTGGTAGCAACTTAAAGGTAGTGCACAAACAAGTGGTTGAAGGACATTCATTAAGAAACAGGAATACAGAAATTTTTACACAGGCAAGTGTATAGATAATATTAAATATTATTTTATTTTTTATATATTTTTTATATGATCTTATTTTAATAAGAAAACACATAGCCACACATTAGAAGAACAGATGTAAGAATAAAGTTCCTCCTTTCCAAGGCATGAACCTTACCTCATCCCATCAGCTATCCATGTTCTGATTGGGCACGCTACTATAGTACAAAAACAAGGCTGAATTAATTATCAGGTACCTATATTTATCTCAATCTTTTACTTTGATTTCTATATTTAAAAGTTTAGATTTTAATTTTTAGAGTTTAGTTCTTATGTCTCTCCTGTTATACAGTTAAAAAGATTACAGTTTAATTATGTTTTTATTCTTTAAAATTTAGACTAAATTCCTTTTCTATTCCCTTCAAATTAAAATAAAGAAAGAAATTAATACCTTAAATTTACTATAAAATGATTTTAATTAACCATGTAAATATTATAATGTGCTGCCATAGGCTTGTTTGGACAACATGGCTAACACAAAACAGACCAAATTTGAGTGGGGAAGCAGTAGTAGGTAGCAGAAGCATCACATGCAGAAAGCTACAAGATCCACTTTGGTTAAAAACATCTTTTGAAATCAATTTTCATATGACTTTGGAACTAGAACCACGTTCCATTTCAGTGCTATTCTTCTCCATATTTATTAAATAATATGCAAGAATGAAGAAGTTTAAATTCAACAATATGCATAATCATCATAGATGAAAAGTGGGAACATACGCGCAGGATGTTGGGCGGTTCCATACAAGTCCTGCAATCACAACAAGCTGCTATCCATCACAAAGTTCTAATGTCAGCAACAAATTGCACCAATCAATAATTTGCGAAAATATGTTTCAAAAAACATCTGAAGCAAAAGCTGAGATTAAAATAAATATAACAGAACCTCGTCAAAGACACCAACTGGACTGTCCTCATAACTTGCTAGAAAGAAACCACCAAGAGTGTATCTGCATGTAAGAATTGAATTCAGAAATCACAAGTTTCAAAATAAACTTTTATATTACAATAGACAAAAGTCAGATACAATTTTGTCAGTGTGTGTGTGCATGAATTGAATTGAAAGCATCATGACAAGTTATGTCAACTTTTAATACAAAACTTTTTTATGGTAATTTATAATTGCTGATGTGAAACTTGAATTATGAACAGTACAAAGATATCTAGGAAACTGAATCTAAGTTTTGCCCTCTTGCAATCACCTCCACCTTACTCTTCACCCTCATTTGTGTTGAATTCTTTCATTTTTATGATTGAAAGAATTCACATTTAAATGTAATAGTTTGCAAATCCCATCAAAGTGTTGGAACTTACAAGGCATAAAATAATACACATTATAAAAAACTGAATTCTTGAAATAATTCCAACCACACAATTTTTATTACTTCCTTTGCATATGAAGTCAACTGTTTCTTCTTGAAGCCAGGAGAATATGACTAAATTAGGAAATAAAGCAGAAAATCACATGCCTTTTTAACTCACATATTGATCAATCTCAGGAGCAATTGGAAAACTAATCAGTGTTAAAATCTATTCTCCATTTTGTAGCAACCCTTCTAAAGCAATTACAAGTATACCTACCCAAAAGCTTCAACCAATTTGAATTCTCTGGGAATGTATGCACGAGCTTTCTCTGCCTTCACAAGATGGAGTTGATACCAGGCACTGATATATATCAGAAACAGAACTAGTTAGTTAAACTTAAACCCCCACTCTCAGTGACAAACAAACACAGTAACCACAGAAAAAAAAAATGTTACACTTGCCTGCCTCTAAATACCCATGGAGGTTTGCCATACCCAGAAGAAGATCTTCCCTCTACAGCTTCCATTAACACTGAATGATAAATTGACAATCAAATTGAACACAAGCTCAAATTTGTCAGAAACAGATCAGAAATTGTGATAATCGATTGCCACAGGTAAGGTAAAAACTGTTTGATATGATACAGTAATTACATTTACAATATAGTAATGAATGCATTAACATTAGGCAGCCAGAACTTACATGATTGAGTTTGGTGGCTGAGGAAATGAGTGAAGGAAGCAAAAGGGAAGGTGTGGCTATGGATGTAACCCCAAGGAATGAAGAAACACAGAGAATGAAGATGGAGAAGAGGGTAAGGTGTGGAATGGTACAAAACCAAAATATTTGGAAATGAATGGATAAACCGAAACACTTCATCCTGCGTGTCCTTTTGTATGGACATAAACTACACATGGAAAACCTTTGGCGCCAACACAAAGTAAAAAAAAAACCACCAAAAAAACACAAAGTACATGGTCAAAACCACCTTAAATATGGTCAAAGGAGGCTTTGTTCCTTTAAAAATATCTAATTAAAAAATAAGCTGTAATTTGTTGGTGGATTTATTTCATATTATGATATTTTCTTATTTTTTTAAATATATATGTGTATAGAAAACATATATATCAATAGTATTGCATTTAATATTGGGGCCACTTGCCAAAATAAAAAATTATCATTCATTTCTTTGGATAGCTATTTTTTTTCTCTTTGTTTTGTGGAGTTCTTTGCCTTTTCTTTACCTATAAGGCAATGATACGAATGGATGAGTGGATCCACAAAACGAAATCTTTGTATATTTTATTTGAAGTTACTTACTGTAATAGTCTTAGCAACATTTTTGTGCCTCTACTTTGGCACCAGAATCTAAGGAAGATCGTATTTGGGCCATTCATGTATGACGTAATCAATTTCATGCGTGCATGCCACACCACTTTACAACCAAGAATTTTCCACTTTACCATAATCTCATGAATTCTTTTTTGTGTGAACACACCATACAAACTCATTCTCATATTCTAGAAGCTTATTCACCTCTCACAAGAGTACAAGAAACTTCCACTTCCTACCTTAAGCTTTGCAAATGATGAGTTTACACAAGAGTACAACTTTTTAATTCACAAAAAAATATATACAGATACCACAACCTTATCTTATAGATTATACATTGCATTTTGGAGCTTTATTCCATGAATTATAAGAAGAAAAAAAATCCATGTATGAAATGTAATGAAACAAGATCAATTATTCATTTCAGCTCAAAATCATGGGGTATTTTTATCTTGAATCCTTGTTGATTCAATTCCCTACCAACAAGAATGGAAAATATCCAAATCCACCACCATAAATTTTTTTCCTTTCAATCATCCAAAACTACAAAGGTTAAGAGCGTGATTGGAGTGATAAGTTGAGACATGATTTAATATGTAGATCAGGTATCGTGTTTGAAAGGTTAAAATACTAAAAAGAATGGTTTGTTTTATAACTTTTAAGAATTTCATGGTTTAATGATTTTATCATGATTGGTTGGATTGGTGGAATTTGACCTGGTTTTACATTTAATTGTAACCAGTCCACCCTTACAAAATAGACGATTTAATAAAATAAATTCAATTACATATTTAATAAATTTAAAATCAATTAAATAATATTTGAAACAATTCTATGTATGAAACGCGATCAAATAAGAATTGAACCTAGGAAAATAACCCACATGAGTAAGTTATGTGATATTAGATTGTGATGATGACGTGTCTAAAACTTTACATAATTTAAACAGTTTGAGACATATAATAAACAATATTTATTTTAAATTGTTGTTTATTCCTACATAAAAAGAATTCGGATTGTATTACACGACATTGAGATTTTCGTAAATATATTATTCGTCTCTAAGATACGTGGAGATAATTATCTATAATTTAAATTATTCAGATATTCTATATATATGATAACTGATTGAATCATCAGTATTTATTATTAAATTTATTTTTAGATATTTTAATTTAAGCTCAAAAATTAATAAATACATATTGATTTTTTTTAAAAGTACTCGTTTAATTTTTTCTATTTTAATACTTATATACTCAATGATGGATTTTGATCAATAATTTTGAAGAAGGTGGGACAAAATAATATACTTAAATTAAATATAATTTTAATATTTCTAATCTTCATAAATATTGAGTTTATTTTCTATCAATTTTAAAATAGTGTTGACGAGTTTTTGTTCTTCTTACATACATAGTGTACCATCCTTACCTTGCACATGAACAAATGATATGTTCAAAAGCAGTAGATCTAACAACGAGATTGGAGGGTCAAGATTACATCTTACCCTTATAAGTTCTATCAATGCATATATTCATATCTTTAAATTTTAATTTTCCTAGTTCTTATTGACTTGAGCGTTGGAGAATCTTTTACAGGTACATCTCTATTTGGTATTTCTCAATAGCTCACTGACCATGCTTTAGAGGATCTAGCTCGAATTCTCTGAAGTCTCACTAGTTCCACCTCGTATGATTCATGCTCCTTTTAGCACTATGGGGCCAAGGTAAAACTATCCACAAACCATAAGTCCTATCGTACTTACCAATAAAAAGGCTATCACATCAACATCATCATATTTTGAGATGGATCCATCAATCATCAATGCCCTCAAAGTCCACATGGAAACTCTCCTTTTGAAAAATGAGCAAAATATCCAAAATGTAATAATGATCATGCAGGACAAATTTGACAAGGATATGAAACTCTTACAAAATTAGCATCATGTCGAGTTGCAAGTCTTCTACAAGCAACTCTCCATGTTGTACCAAGATCAGACCACACATTAATATAAGCAGAATTTGCAAGCACGAACTTAACATACGAAAATGGTCATTAAGACTCACCCAACCAGTAATAATGCATCTTCCTAGAATTATTAACCTTCTTGGCTTTCTTAAAGACTACTAACCTTAAAAATGATGTATCTTTAACACTCTTAAATATATTAGGAAAATTTATTGTATAGAGATTATATAATCTTTCACTATGCTTAAAGAACTCACTAAGTTCTTGTACGAAGGCAAGAAAGAGACCATCAAAATTATTGTTGTATCTTTATTTTTTACCTTGATGTTTATGTATCAAAGCTCCATCAAAGTTAGATTGAGCTCATGAAGATGAATCTTAGGTGGTGTACCTCCTTCACACGGACGCCAAACAACCTCCTTTTCAATAAAATCTTGTTGTAGATGAACTTTATCATAAACAACTTCTCCAACTTCAACCATAGTATTGCAAATGTCTTCTCCTATGTAACATCCTAAAGAACTTCATTTAACAATACAAAAGGATCATAAAATGACTGTTTTCCTTTATCTGTTCCATAATCTATTTCTGTATGCATGACATGCTTTTGGGAAGTGATGCCCACACCCGTTGCTTGCTTGAGCAAAACTCCCATCTTCATCTTCATTTTCTATAGATTGGAACTATTTTTCACAATGAATTTCTTGATCTTAAATGTAATACCCATCTTTCGTGCAAGAATCTTTATCATACCGATTTGGTGTGTACCTAGTGTTAGTATAATATTAATTGTAAATTATATCAACAAAAGATAATAAACACAAAACTCAAAGTAGGATACATATGAAAAAATTGTCTTGTTTATTAATTTGACTAAAAGATACTTAATTGTAACTCAACCTATCCAACTTCTTAGTATTTTTAGGCTATAAAATGAATATTTGGAATTTGTAATCATGAATATTAAAAAATTATAAGGACAAAAATCGTATTATAAATACTAAATATGAATTTCAAATATTAAAAAAATAAAACGTTTTATAGAAACTAAATCAAATTTCATTTATTTTATAAAGACTAAAAATAAGTTTGAGTTAGAGAGAGATAGTAATTTTACATTTCATTTTTTTCATCAAAGGTATCTAAGAGGTTTACTACTAGCAGTAATACCAAGTGAGGAAAAAAAATACTCACATCGTTACATTATGATCAAAGTATCACACATTATGTGAGACTGAGTACTAGGACAACGAAATAAAATAAAATAAATGCACTTTTTTCTTTGAAATATTTAGTTGAACTTGATTCTTATAATATTTTTTTTTCTATTTTCCATTTAACCATTGTTTTATTGAATATATATAATTTTGACCTTGCTATCAATTTATCCCTTACATGGTGCGACATAAATGAGTTATGTCACAAATGAAACTAATCAATGCATAGTTATTAGGTCAACTTAGCACATTAATAAAAGACTAAATCCAACCAAGTTTACAACAGTTACTCGAAAAAAAAAAAAAATATGACTGAAGGCCCTCACAATTGAAAAGGATGAATTTTATTAGGAGACCAGAAACTATTACAAGTCAACAATAAAACAATGGCAGTTACATATTTTCAGTCTTTCATGTCAGCAGGTACAGATTGTCTCCAAAATCCTGCAAGCATGCTGCCAAAGATTGCCTGAATCACACTTGAAACAGCACAAGGTACTGCAGTTAGGGGATCTCCAAAGTGTTTGGTAGCAAGAACAATTCCAAGGGCTGAGTTCTGCATTATGAAATGGAGAGATAGGTAAATTACTTTGTGCTTGAAGCAATGACCACAAAAGGGTGCATCAAACATTCTTGCAATTATACATAATAACCTGTGAATGATATTGTAATTATAGAGGGCTAACTTTACCTGCATGCCAACCTCAATGGATATGGTTCTTGATGATGACACGTCTATCCCAACCATTCTTGCAAGTACATAACCAAAGAAAAAGCCTGAAGCATGAAGAAGAGAGGAGGCTAAAATCACTTGTCCACCAGACATAAGGATGGATGAAGAGCTCTGAGCAATAGCATTTCCACATATAATTGCCACAACTGCTACAGCCATGGGTGGCATCAATGGAGAGACAAGTTTAACAAGTGGTTGGAAGTACTGATTTAGAAATGCACCAGCCAACACAGGAAAAAGCACAACCTGTTGAGAGGGAGGGGAGTGAGTGACAATGACAAGGAGCATAGAAACAAATTAGAAATGGAGAAAACTTTAATTTGAGAAGGAAAGCTTACTTGCAATGTTGAAATCAATAAGCCAGAAGCATCCACATTGACATATTTACCAGCAAGTGTGGAGGTCAGAAAAGGAGTCATGACCTGCAATGTTAATTTTTCAGCCAATGTGAGAAAAGTTTACAAATTGTCCCCTTCAAACAAACTTATGTTTAGAGCTTTCTTTCAAGAAAAATACTTATATACAATAGTAGATTTCATAGGTGTTTCTTTTTAATCAAATTTAGAGTTTTACTTTAATAATATGTTATAACCTTTAATGAAAATATTTATTATGCAAATTACCTGAAACTGTGTTCTGATTGAAAAACAAAACCAGCAACACCTATATGATGCTGTGTCTAAGTTTTATCCTTACTTTCAACTTTTATTACAATACAAGGGAGCCAAAAGACTGTGATAGAGAAACTTTTAGACTGCACAACAAACCTGAGCAGCAGCAAAATTAGCAGTCCATTTACTATCAAGATAAGACCTGATGCCATGTTTCATGCAAAATCCTATTCTTCGGAATAATTTTGTCTTAAAATGACTTATTCTAACCAACCGCTTCAGGTTAGAGAAATAGAGTTCATCAAAAGTATCATATTGAGCTTCAGAAATCTGTATAGTGCCACCTGTAATCGATTGTAATGCCTTCCACTATCTTTTGTCCTCAAATACAAGGAAATTGACAAATTCTTCATCAATTTCTCTTGGTGTTCTCATTCACCACAGTGAAGTATATATATTACAAAATATTGCTGAGAATCTTACTCTCCTAAAATCCTCCTAATCACATATTTTTACCTAAAATACAAAGACTAAATTAAGGAATAATATTCTTCAAAGATATGCATACAATACACTAACCATGGCACATATGGTGCTTGCAGCTGTCATAATCACAGAAAGCGCCACATTTCCACTAGCAAAACAAATAGTTAATCAGATTGCCTAGCTCATCAAATCCATTAAAAGCATTAATTGGAACAGCAGTTTTGAGGGCCAATATACCGGGCAAGATATGTAATGATATTACTAGCAGTGCCTGCAACCAAATAAAGACTAGTTAAAGTACGTAAAGTGTGGACAGAAAATTAATGCATATATTCACCAGATTAAAATTCATACCACCTGGACAGCACCCAACTAGTATTAAACCTGCTGCATAATGTGATGGAAGATTCAAGATTTTGCTTACAAGAAATCCTGATATTGGCATCACCTGAAAAATTGTAAGCAATTCATACAAAGATGCTTCATCAAGATGAATGGTAATGCAAATAAATAACCATTTTTTTTAGTTTGAGGAAACATTTTCTATTTTCCGCAGAAAAAGTGAAACAGAAAACATTTTTTTTTTTAAATTCTTTGACAAAGGTGATAAAGTAAAAAAAAAAAAAAAAAAAAAAAACAATTTATACCAGAGAATTTGATATTATATATCGAACTCAAAATTTTAAAATATGCATCCCTTTCGTTCACATTTATATTTTATATTTATTTTTTTTTATATATAATCATCTCCTTTACTTACATTATTTTATTTTATTTTATTCATTTTCTTGTCAAGTATATTTTCTTTATGTTTTTATATTTTATTTTATTAAAGATGAAAGCGACAAATTTATTTTTTTAAATTATTATTCTTAACATCCGTAAAAATAATATAAATCAAACTAATATTGAAAATATATTTATTTAATGTTGATTTAAATAGAAATAATATACTTTCATTTTAAAATTTATTTAATTTAAAATCGATTTAACTGATACAAAATTATTTTAATTAAAAATTAATGATTAATTAGTATTAACTTAAGAAACACTACCTAAAGTTGACTTGGACATCATATAAGGTTTTAGAGTCACGTGTAAACCCGACAATATTTAAAAAATAAAATCGCAATGTCATCTAAATTAACCTCTTTTAATATATAATACTTTTATTTGTAAATTACGATAGTTATTAATAAGTCAGTAAACCAAATGTATTGTTTTATTATATATACACACGTTTTTATAACATGAACATTTTTTTTCCTTAAAAGACAACAACTGAAAATATTATGTACAACCTGAACACAACACTTATAGATTTTCCTTTAAAAATAGTCAGTAGTAGTCATATTTAAGATATAATGAAAGACTTGTTTATGAAAATTCTTTAAGAGAGAGATTTTAATATATCATAAACTGAAATTTTCCTTCTTTTGAAAGAGAATACTTTCTAAGAGTTGTTTTCTTTCCACTTTTGATCCCGTATACGTCTTCTTTCAATTGATTGTTTTATTTTATTTTTTATTTGCAATTTTATAATCTCTTAATTATCAATCATTAGTTTTATAATTTGATTTAAACTTTTAAATCTAAATCTCGATGCAATATTTCAAATTAAAGATGTCGTTCTTTTAAATTTTAAGATAGTTGTAATTTTAATTCATCCTAATTTAAAATTTTAGCATGCTGTTCTAATAAAGATGGTTGCATTTTAAAAAATTTTCTACATGCAATTTTTAATATAATAAAATATTTTATTCTTAATTATAAAAATACGTGTTACTCTTGCTTCTTAATTTGTTCTTATTTATAAATAATCATATACTAATAAAAATTAAAAATATTTCATCATATTTGTACAAAGCACCAAAAAATAAAATAAAATTACAATGATAATGCAATTTATCCAATTAAGTGTGGGGAGTCAAAGAATTAAAGTGAACTCGTATTAGCAGCATAGCCGGCTAGATATGCTTGAATTAGTATCAGATTGAGACATCAACAACGACTCCAAGAAACAAACAAATTGATCTGCTATCAATAAAGCAAATTTATATTTTAATTTCACCATCATCAAAGTTTATATATATATATATATATATTACGATGTGAACACTTGATGATTTACTCTTTTAGATTTTATGTAAACTGTAGCAACAAAACATTTTTTTTCTTGTGATGACACTCATGATACACTAAAGTTTTTAAGTTAATTTATTGCTTAGTTAGAGTGCCCTGGATTTGTCCAAGAAAGGGGGAAAAGAATTAAATAGAAGCACTCAAGTGTTAATAATTAACTATTTTTGTGTGTGTTAAATTTGATTTTATGTGATTTTTAGTGTCATCCACGTCATAATGATGTCTCGTTATGGGACCACAAAAGCTTTACTTGATAATTACATATGATGAATAAAACAAAGAGATCCAAATATCCTAATCATCACTCAACATGAGATCTTACTCTTTAAATGATTTTACTAATACAAATATTTTAATACAAAATGAAGCTTTATAAATTTCATGATGGAATTATCACATTTCACAATCTTATGATTTATTTTTTATTTTTTGTTTTAACAATGGTCAAAAATTCACTTTTAATCAGAGCGTTCCAATCCACTAGTAAATAAATGCTATACAGTATTTTTCCTTTTTTTCACATAGATTTTTACGTAATTGATTATTTATATTACGTATGAATAAAAATGAGTAGATAATATTTGATTTATCTTTAATATTTACCTGAGAATAAAAATTCATATATAAATAAACATATACATAAATATGATTTGATCGTATGTAAGTGAATTTTTTTGCTACCTGCAATGAATTTTATATACATTATATAATAATAAATATGTCCTCTCTGGTGCAGTGGAAGGTAAAATGCTCCGGATGGTATAGGAAGGGCAACTAACATTTTTTTTTTTGTGTCAAATAAATTTTCTAATATTCTTACGGTACTACAGTTTAGTTGATGTAAGTAATAATGAATAAAAAATTTGAATGGTTAAATCTAATTTATAATTATCCAAATTTATATATTTTAAGTTCATTTAAATAAATTTATCATATATTTTTAAATTTTAAGTCTTATTCATTTAATTGGATTTAGATTGGATAATTTTTAAATTTTAAAAACCCAAAATTAAGGTGTATTTAGGTTATTTTCAGTTGTAAAATATTAGGTTAAGTCACGTCCAAACTAACAAGGTAGGAGCATGTCAGAGTCATACAAATTAAGTTTGGGTCAAAATCATCCCAAGTTAAGTTTAGTCAGTCTCAACCTAAATTGAGTTGAGTTAGGATGAAATTTTCTTCCATTTTCATACCATCTTCCTGTAACTTCATATAAAATTTTAATTCCAAAACTAACCTCATGAAAATGATGAAAATATCTTTGTTTTATTAAAAAATGTTAATCGGATGCATTTTTGGGGTGTCATCCGGTGTATAAGTTATAAACCGGATACCTCTCCCATCCGGTTGTCAAAGGAAATAAATTTACAAATCGGACAGTTCGTGGACCTCATCCGATTTTTGTGAACCGGATGGCCTCCGGTTCCCATTTTGATTTTTTGTTTTTTTGTATGAGTTGTTGGAATGCAGCAAAGGATGAACGTGCAAAACAAGAAACCCAGTCAGGTGAACGTGCAAAACAAGAAACCCAATTAGGTAAACATGCAAAACAAGAGACTCTTCCTGAAATGCAGCAAATGATACTCTTTTTTTTTGGCTCTTCATTTGCCTTAATTAAATTAATTTAGTTTTATTTTAATTGAATTTGAAATGAAACCGAATGAGGAAGAGTGAACATGAATAGACTAGTGAAATGTAGCAGAAGAGATTCTTAATTTAAAATGGGGTTGAAAATTGGGATGAAGAGTAAACATACACAGAGAGCAAAAGAAGAGACTTTTCATTTGTTTTTTACTTTTAAGTACATTAATTTTAATTGGGTAGTGGTAGGTGACAACACATATAACAAAGTCATAATTTAATTGCATTAAGTTTTAAAAAAAGTGGACAAAGTTACTATTTCCTCACCATATCTATCACAATGCACAAAGTTTACTTTAAAATGTGAACCCGGTGAGCATGCCATCAGATTGTAAAAAAAATGACAACGGGCCCATCCAGTTCACATTTGGAAAAAAATGTAAACCGGATGGTCATGCCATCCGGTTGTCATTTTGTTTTGCAAATGACAAGGATGACATGCTCATCCGGTTTACATTTTTTTCCAAATGTGAACTGAATGGGGGTGTCATCCGGTTGTCATTTTCAAAACAGTATACAACCGGATTCATCCGGTTGTATACTGCCAGATCGAAAAAACTCCTCGTTAGCCATTGACAGTCCCCCAAACACCAAATCAACTACTCTAATCAACAATATCACTTACTAATTGCTAATAAACATAAAAATTTGCTTACCTACGACTTGTTTGAAGGTTTAATTGAAGATTTGGGAAGGTTTAATTGAAGATTTGGGAGAAAAGAACGAAATGAACGAGTTGTGAACCAGATATAGGGATGAAGGACCTGAAGGATATTTTTGTCTTTGCACTTTTTAGTTAAGGGCATAGTTGTCTTTTAACAATAAGTATGGAGGTGCAGAAAGAGGGTATGAGGGTGGAGGAAGAATTCATCTTGAGTTAGTTTGAGTTTAGATTAAGTTAAAATTTTGGCCCAAAGTGAAGTTAAGTTGATTTGAGCCTACATTTAGTCGAGTCGATATTGGTCTACATTCATCTCAGTTGGGGTTATCCTATGTTCAACTGAGTTGGACTAGGCCCAATCCAGTCTTAGTCCAATCAGGACCAGGTCGAGTTTAGTCTGATCAGGTCCAATAGTTGTACTGAGCCTAAGTGGGACTAAGATGGATTGGGCTAGGCTGGACCAAGTCAAGTTGTCTTATGTCAGGTTGAGGACAAATTCTTCCTCCACCCCCCATACCCTCTTCCTGCACCCCCATATAAAATTTTAATTCTACAACTGCCCTTGTTAAAAGTACCCAAATACCCTTCTTTTATTAAGCAACTTTGAAATTTCTAGTAGGACACCTGGATGAGGTCATCCGGTTCTCATTTTTTAAAATTTGAGAACCGGATAGCTTGACATTCAGTTCATAAATTGTTAACCGGATGGACTGGATGGGGGGTGTCATCCGTTTGTAAGTTGTGAACCGGACGCCATCCCGTCCGGTTGTCATAAGGTAAAAAAATTACAAACCGGATGGGTGGTGGGTGGACTTCATCCGGTTTGTAAATTTGTGAACCGGATAAGGGTGCCATCGAGTTCACATTTTTTCAATTTTTTTTTTAAGTGCACTGTGACAAATTGGTGAGGAGCATAGGAGTTAGCTGTTACCTATCACCACCCAATTAAAATTAATGTAGATAGATTGGTGAGAAGCAGAGGAGTTCGTTAGCTTCCTTAGTGGTTACCTATCACCACCCAATTAATCACCACCACCACCCAATTAATACTTGAAAGTAAGAAAGAAATAAAGAGTCTCTTCTTTTACTGTGTTTACTTCTCATTCCAATTTCCAACCATCTTAAATGAAGAGTTTCTCCTCTCTCCTGTCACACAAATTGATTGATTCATTGGGTTTCATAAAAAGATTTATTTAATTAAGGCAAATGAAGAGTCAAAAGACATTCTTCTTGAAATGCAGCAGGGGAGACTCTTCTCTGACTGTTCATTTGCCTTAATTAAATTAATTTAGTTTTATTATGAATTGGTGAAATGCAGCAGGAGAGAGGAAAGACTCTTCTTCATTTAAGAAGGGGTTGGGGTTGGAAATTGGAATGAGAAGTAAACACAACAAAAAGAAGAGATTCTTCATTTCTTTTTTACTTTCAAGTACATTAATGCTCCTCACCAATATGTCATCACAGTGCAGTTTAAAAAAAAATTGAAAAAATATGAACTGGATGACACCCTTATCCGGTTCACAAATTTACAAACCGGATGAGGTCCACCCACCACCCATCCTGTTTGCAATTTTTTTACCTTATGACAACCGGACGGGGTGGCGTCCGGTTCACAACTTACAAACTAGATGGCACCCCCATCCAGTCCATCCGGTTAACAATTTATGAACCGGACGTCAGGCTGTTCGGTTCTCAAATTTCAAAATTGAGAACCGAATGGCCTCATCCGGGTGCCCTACCAGAAACTTCAAAGTTGCTTAATAAAAATAAGGGTATTTGGGTAATTTCTTCAAGGACAGTTGTGGAATTAAAATTTTATATGGGGGTGCAAGAAGAGAGTATAGGGGTGGAGGAAGAATTTGTCTAGGTTGAAATATTGGATGCACATCGAGTTAGGTTAAGCCGAATCGACATGGCCCAAGTTGAGTTGAGTCAGCCTATCCCATGTTCAACTAAGTTTTGTTGGTTTTAAATTGGATCAAGTCCAATCAGGATTAAGTTAGGCCAAGTCCAAATCGAGTTAAGTCCAATCAAATCTGTGTCGAGACAGACTCAAGTAAGATCAAGATCAATTAATCGCGTCAAGTCAAGTTGGATCCGTATTTAATTAATACATCAAGTCTATATCCGATCATGTCAAACTGAGTTGGGAAGTGGGGTTGATTAGGTCAATCCCACTTGCTAAAAGAAAATTATGATATATTACACCTATTGTAAGTTATTTCTCTCAACACTATTGGTCATACAGTTTAACATTGATAAATTTATTGATCATATGGATTAATTAATTATATTGTGCTTAACAGAATTATGGAAGCTCATTTGAGGATGCGGGCACTCCCACTTACGTTGCGGGCACTCCCATCAGGTATTTCTCTCAACACTATTGGATTGTAATATAAAATATATATTTATTATTTATATATAAAGTGCTTTCACATTAATTTAAAACTCGTTAGTGTGAATATTATAGAGACACGCGTCTTTTCAATGACTTACTCTTGTATTATTATCTTGTATTAAGACATTTTGTAAAATATAAAACTGAAAGAAAAAGTTGAACTTAGACTTGTGAACATATGTTCTGAAATTAGTCTTGTGACGAATGATGATACCTTAGATGATAAATGACCTTGTGATGTAAATAATTAAATAAGAAAATTGGGTAAGTAAGTGGATTTATCCATTTTGTACTCATCATTATGCTTCTTGTGTTGATGCTGTTTGAAACCAGCTTAGAATCTTACTGTTGGAGAGTCGGCAAATTCCATGTGACTCAATTTGCTATCGACCAAGAACAGTGCATATTCTCCTTCCGTAGAAATGGTCATCACCCAACATATAGAGTCACCATCACTCATTTGGTGACTGCATAGTTATCTTCTATACTCATAAATCACTAAGGTTGAAGTGTATATAAAGAAGATAATGGTTTTATCCCCTATAGTATTTTACTATACTTCTCTTTCTTTTGAATAGGCTATTCAAAAGTTTTCTGCATAACCATGGTATTTCATTTTTTTTTCCCTTTGTTTATATATGCATGCACCCTATGTATACAAGTTTCTTGCATGCCACTTATTCAGATCATCATTTGCATGCAGGAAAATCATGTTGTTGATGGGAATGTGAAGTGGATGCAGGAGGAGGAGAGAGCAGAGGTGGTTCATGGAAAGGTTGATTGGAAAGGAAGAAAAGCTTTGAAGCACAAACATGGAGGGATTAAAGTTTCATTGCTCATACTTGGTAAGCTAGAAGGAAGTGCATGAACATTTTTCCAAACAGTAACATGAAAAATGTAACCATACAAATTAAGGTGTGTTGTACTAACCAAGAGAAAGAAATATGAATACCATTTTCACTTTTTCTCCTTTCCTTTTGGAGTCCAAATCTAAATGGAGGGGATTTGTTGCAATATTGGAACCAATAATTGCTGAAGTGATACCATGGTTGCTACTTACCACTAAGAAAAAAACAAACAGAAAGAGAGAAATCCTTAAATTAATGACCACTAACCATGTAACTTTCATTGTTTAATGTTTAAATCGTTTAAGTGATTCTAGTTTGGATGCAGCCGCAATTGCTTTCGAGAACATGGCAACTCTATCACTAGCAGTGAACTTTGTGTCATACTTCAATGGAACTATGCATTATGAACTAGCAGATGCAGCTAACATGGTCACCAATTACATGGGTGTCAGTTACATACTCTCCATTGTAGTTGCTGTTCTTGCTGATACTTGGATTGGCAGATACAAATCCGTTCTTATTTCTGGATTTTTTGAAGCATTGGTAAGATCCAAAATTACCTTTCCTTTGAATAATAATACAAGTTATTAATCATTCATTATAATTATCATTTTTCTTTATATATATATATTGGAACTGGGATATGAAAAAAACATTTGTTTTTCAAATGTGATGTGAAATTACAAGTTTTGATAAGGAATAGTCGTCTTTTGACTCTCGGTGGGTAGAGAAAGATAAAAGGAAAAGAGAAAAAATGATGAATGTAAAAGACGAAATGGTTGGAAACAGAGAATAAAGACAAAAATAGTGTACTATGAATATGGAAACCTGAGTGTGAAAAGATATGTAGCCACTGATTAGTAAGTAGCATGACTAAGGACATGCGTATCGAATCGAATTGGATTTTGAAGTGGATTTTAGTCTGGAATAGAACTGATTCTTCTTGTTTACAAATAGTTTTCTGTATTTATTTCACTGTTCCACCTTTTCATTTTACTGTAATGTGAGAATCACTATTTCTATACACATTAATTGTTTTCACACGTGTACACATACTTCTTTTTGCAAACTTTTATGTTTCTCTAAATACACCCCTGTTCCAGTAATTTTTTCTTATTCTTTTTAACCCTCACTCTAGTTTCAAAAACCTTAAATGCCTTTTTAAAATCCTTTACACATTCTGAAAAATATTATCCAAAAAATGTATTGAAAGCTTTTAGATTACAAATATGAGGTCGCATGAGTGTTTCAAAACATATAGTATCGAACACATTGCAAGTTATGTATTGCATAATATAATCAAATGTCTTATAAAATTACATTCTAGAACAGTGGTGTAAAAATAATTGAATAGAAAGTGAGCCAAAATGTATACGACCAATTAATATAAATGTATAGTTTCCAATAAAGTTGTGAATTGTGTTGTAGGGACTGTCATTGCTTACAATTCAGGCACACATGAGAAGCCTGAAGCCCCTTATTTGCAACGTGTATGTGAAAAATGCAGATTGTCAAAAGCTGAGTGGGAAGAAAGAAGCATTCCTCTTCATTAGCCTCTACTTGTTGGCCTTTGGCAGTTCAGGTTTGAAGGCTTCCCTGCCATCACATGGTGCTGATCAATTTGATGAGAGAGACCCCAGAGAAGCAGTACAAATGTCAAGCTTCTTCAACAGTCTCTTGTTAGCAGTTTGCATTGGTGGAGCAGTGAGCTTAACGTTTAATGTGTATATTCAAGACCACAATGGCTGGGACTGGGGCTTTGGAATCTCCACTGTTGCTATTGTTGTGGCCACCGTAATCTTTGCCTTTGGATTACCACTATACCGAATTCATGTTGCACATACCAAAAACGGCATCATTGAGATCATTCAGGTATAAACACACCCTTTAGAATTACTAATCACCTCCTTGTTTTAAGTTGTTCTGCATGCATGAATACAAAAATTCTTCATGTCTTTGTCTTAGTAGTTCAAATGGACTAGATTTCATTATTGTACATTATTTCTAGTTACTAATTAGTGCTTGTACAAATATTATGTCAATACTTCAATTCTGAACACCGTGGCAATACACATGAATTGTATATTATGAGCCTTCAGTTATAGATTAATTCTTATGTCAAATTAATGTCTCAATATAGCATTGATCAAACTGTTTGTTTTAAATTGTTCACTTCTATTTTCCAGGTCTACATAGCAGCCATTCGCAACAGAAACCTTCCCCTTCCTGAAGATCCTATGGAATTATACGAGATTGAACAGGACAAAGAAGCTGCAGTGGAAGTAGAGTATCAACCTCATAGAGATATTTTCAGGTTTAATCCCACTTGTTACTAAAATTAGTGATATGTATATATTTTTCTTCATGATAACCTAAGCACTAAACATGATACATGGTTAGAGTAAAAGGCCTTAGATTTAATCTTCTATAAACAAAAAAGCTTCTTCTGCCAACTATATTACTCCAATTCCAGTGCATTTAGTTCTAACATTGAGGTTCCTTCTGCATAGGTTCTTGGACAAAGCAGCTATCCAAAGAAAATCTAATGAGCAACATGAGAAGCAAGAGGCCTCAAACCCTTGGAAACTATGTAGAGTGACACAAGTAGAAAATGCCAAAATCATCCTAAGCATGCTCCCTATATTCTGCTGCTCAATCATAATGACCCTTTGCTTGGCTCAACTCCAAACCTTCTCTGTCCAACAAGGCTCCACCATGGACACAAGGATCACCAAGCATTTTAACATCCCACCTGCATCCCTACCAATCATCCCAGTTGCCTTCTTAATCATTATAGTCCCTTTTTATGATCGCATTTGTGTGCCTTTTCTACGTAAATGCACTGGTATTCCCACCGGCATTACACACTTGCAGCGCATAGGAGTTGGCCTAACACTTTCCTCCATCTCCATGGCAATTGCAGCAATCATAGAGGTGAAAAGAAAAGGAGTTGCAAGAGACAACAACATGCTTGATGCATTGCCAGTAAAGCAGCCATTGCCACTGAGTATATTCTGGCTTTCTTTTCAGTATTTTATATTTGGCATAGCTGACATGTTTACCTACGTGGGGCTACTTGAGTTTTTCTATTCAGAAGCACCAAAAGGGCTTAAATCCACATCAACCTGCTTCCTCTGGTGCTCTATGGCCATTGGCTATTTTCTAAGTTCCATATTGGTGAAAACCGTGAACACTGCCACCAAGAATATTACTACAAGTGGAGGTTGGTTAGCAGGGAACAACATTAACAGAAACCATCTTAACCTGTTCTATTTGTTCCTTTCCATATTGAGCTTGACCAACTTCTCTGTCTATTTGTTGGTTTCAAAGAGGTACAAGTACAGGCCTCAACACCCTGTAGTTACCGGTGGCAATTCAGAGGAGTGAATACTACGATGAGATAAAGGCTTTTATCATAATTCATCTTTAAGGACTGAAAATTTACTGCATTGTATTTTTCATTGTTTGTCAAATGAATGCTAGAAAATATAGGACTTCACATTTCTTTTCCTTGTAACAGCTTTAGTCAGAGCTATAGTTTCCAAGAAATCTATATGAAACTTTTACTTTACCTCATGCCTTTGGACATTTTTTTAGTTCTATTTTCACTTCTTTAATATTTTTTTATTTTTTTTTTATCTTCCTTCATTTTCATAATGGTTATTTTGCCTGTCAGGCTAGCATTTTTAACCAGTGCTTAGGGAATGACGAGTCTGGTTTAACCTTTGAAATAATGTCAAGGCTTTATTGAGATGAGTTAATTTGTTGGGTCAATAGTTTTTTGTTTTTAAAGGAAATAAAATGATAAAATACCAGTGTAGGATTTAATATTTCTATTTCATTTTGGTATAAAAGTGGTGTTGTATTTGTGATTTAATATTTGAAGTTAAGAGATGATGATTGAAGGTAATACAAACTTTTTGTAAGTCTTAGATATACAATTAATATAGTTAGTGAAGTAAGACAGAATAATCCTGACAGCGTTAACCTTCGACACAAAAACTTAAATATATTTGAAGTTGTGAAGTGAGTGTGTTTTCTTTTATAATATGAAAATATGAACCACTCCCGAAGAAAGCACCCACGTCACATCTCAACTAAAGATATGTAGCAGTCCACAAGAAGACATTCCAATCCTATGGAGATTACTTGGTCTTTGTAAGAATAATATTGTATGTCTTTTTCATATCGAAAGTATGAAAAGCTTAGTGACAAGAAAGAAACATTTCATTAGCCTCTACTTTTAGGCCCTTGTTAGTGCGGGTTTCAAAGCTTTTCTGCTATCGGAAGACGTTATCCAACTATTTCAATTATCTTTCATTAGTGCTTTGCATCGGAGATCCATAAATTAAAAATATTATAATTTTGGATTGAAAATATATGAAATTCTATTCAGGAATTGAGGAATGAGAGTTGTTGTCGGTTACAGTGGCAGATGGTACTAAGATTTCAATCTGCTCTATGGTTAGGAATTTCTCTTGGTAGATACAACAAACAACATTTACTTTTGATGTGTTTTTAATTTGTTGGATTGTTGTGATATAGTTTTAGGCATGGAATGGTTAGTCCCATTGGGTGATATAACTTGGAACTTTTAAGAGGGGCTTCCACACAAAGTATTAAAACAACCAAGAAAAAACACTTGCTTAAAGTTTTGGAAGGTGTACATTTTTCTATGTTGCAGTTGCGTGACAACAAAGAAGGGTTACTGCACTATCTCACTGTCCAGGCGGCTCAACCAACAGTACCATAGATGATACAAAAAGTGTTAGATGAATTTATTGATATATTTAAGGAGCCTAATCAATTACTACCATTCCGACTTGATCATGATCTAGAATTCCTCTGTTTCAAGATGCAAATCTGGTGAATAAACGATCATACAGATATGCTAAATCAGGAAGGACATTATTGATAAGTTGGGTCAGGATTATCTTAAAACTAGACTCATTCAGAACAACCCTTATGCTAGCCCGGTTGTGTTGGTGGGAAACAAAGACGGAATGTGGACATTGTGTGTGGATTATAGGGACCTTAACAAGAATACTATTATAAACAAGTTTCATGTCCCTCTTATGGATGATGTTTCAGATGGGTCGCAAGGTTCCCCAATCTTTTCGAAAATAGATTTAAGAGCTGGCTACAATCAAATGCACATGAATCCTGATGATATACATAAAACTCATGGAGTCACTATGAATATATGGTGATACCATTTGGTCTCACAATGCACCAGCCAAATTCCAAGGATTGATGAATTCAGTTTCCAGCCCTTTCTAAGGAAATTCTTTTTAGTATTCTTTGATGACATTCTCATTTATAGTATGAACATAGAAGATCATGCAATTCATCTCAGACAAGTATTCCACACATTCAAATGTAATTCTTTATTTGCTAAGAAATCTAAGTGTTTCTTTGTTGTGGATAGAGTTGAATATTTGGGACATTTCATCTATAAGAAGGGTGTTTTTACAAATCCACGCAACATTAAAGCTATGAGGAATTGGTCATTACATAAAACCATTAAACAGAGCGAGGACTTTTAGGATTGGCAGGATATTATCGTCGGTTTGTGAAGGGTTTTAGTTGGATTGCTAAACCTCTAACTAATCTTTTGAAGAAGGATAATTTTTTATTGACTACTCCAACAACCGAGTCCTTTCAACATTTGAAGGCAGTTTTGAGTCAGACTCCAGTTCTGGCATTGCCAAACTTTTCCAAGGTGTTCATAGTTGAAGTAGATGCTTCGAGTTTTGGTATTGGGGTTGTTTTAATGCATCCAATTGCTTTTATCAGTAGAACGTTAAACCTACAGCAACAATCTTTATCTACTTACGAGAAGGAACTTCTGGCTCTACTTTTTGCAATTCAAAGATGGAGACATCACTCATTGCCTGCCCATGGCAAAAACTGATCATTATAACTTTAAGTATTTGGTCGAATAGGTTTCAACAAAAGTAGCTGCTCAAGTTAAAGGAGTTTGATTTCTCCATTGAATACAAGCAATGGCAAGAAAAAATGGTTGTGGATTCTTTGTCAAGAATTGAGCCTGTTGAATGCAAGGCTATTTATATGCATCAGATGCAATTACAATTAATATAGAGGATTCAACAGTCATGTGTTGCGGATGTGAATATTCATATGTTAATCATGGAGTTACAAAACGATCCTAATTCTCAATAGTTTTATATTAGCATCAAGAAATCCTTGATTGGTTACGCTTTTCTCCTATAGGAGGACATTCGGGTATTAATGTCTTTACACGTAGGGTCAAAGTTGTGGTCTATTGGGAAGGTATGAACAAGGATAGTAAACAATTTATTCTATAATGTATTGTGCACCAACAGAACAAATATGATACTTCACCATCTCCAGGGTTGCTGCAACCTCTTCCTATTCTGGATCAAATATGACAACATATTACAACGGATTTCAGTGAGAGATTACCTAATTCTTGAGGAAATCATGTTATTTTTGTAGTTGTAGATATGTTGAGTAAGGTTGCTCATTTTATGGCCTTATCCCACCCATATACAACTAAGGATGTGGCACAATCCTTTATGGACCATGTCTTTCAAATTGAATGGGTTTCCTAATACTATCACTAGTGACCACAATACAATAGTTTTTGCAAGAATTTATAACTTATCAAGGAGTTGAAGTCCAACTATTTTCAAGTTACCATCCATAAACTAGTAGGCAATTTGAAGTTGTCAACATATACTTGGAAACTTATTTAAGGTGCACGTGTCCGGATTCTCCTACGCAATGGAGTAAATGACTTCCTTTAGCTTAGTGGTGGTATAATACCAATTACTAAACACCTAGTTTAATCCCCATATCGAGTAGGGTTCCCATTTTAGTATATGGTTCTTCGTATTATCACTCTACCTAGTTTAATCCTCATATTGCTCTCCCTCTCAGTCTTCTCCTACCTTATCATAAATCTAAATCTAAATCAACCAACCCTAAATCTGAATCCACTTTCATTCAATTCAATTTCGATTATGGCAAGCGAGGCCGTGTATTCGGTGTGGGCGATTCCACCGGAAGACGTGGCCGCCAGATGCGCCAACCTCATGACCGCCCTCCGATCCGACTTCAGCGGGCCCCACTTTGAACCCCACATCACGCTCGTCGGAGCCATCAAACTCACCGCCGACGACGCCCTCGCCAAGCTCCGATCAGCCTCCCAAGCCCTCAAGCCCTTCAACGTCACCGTGGACCGCGTCGCCGCCGGCACCTTCTTCTACCAGTGCGTCTATCTCCTCCTCCGCCCCGACCCTCACCTCCTCGAAACCAGCGCCCACTGCTGCACGCACTTCGGATACGCCACCTCCACTCGTAACTCTTCCTTTCACTCTCCTATTAGGGAAACAAAAAAACTCCTTAGTTTGGAACTTTTGATGATTCGATTCCTGTTTCTGCAGCTTACATGCCGCACTTGAGTCTTCTCTACGGAGATTTGAGCGATGAGGAGAAGCAAAAAGCTCAAGAGAGGGTTAATGCCATCGATCACACGCTCTCTGGGTTGACCTTTCAGGTAACTCGTATTGCCCTGTACAAAACCGACACTGAAGACAAAACGCTCAAATCTTGGGAGAAAATTGCTGAATGCACTCTCTCTCCAAATTAGCTTCTCAACTTCAATGCCAGTACTACTTCTTTCTTCATTTCCCTTTTATTCTCTCCTTCTTATGCTATATATGCTTTGCAATTTCCATATTCCATACATAATAATCACAAAGCCACTGATACTTCAAATATTCCTCGTATGCACCAATGTAAAAGTTTTTATATTAACAACTATAAATGTGGTTGCTGTCTATTTTTTGTGGCCCATGATTGTGAAGCCATTAATCTGCATAACTATTACATTTTGTTGTAACAAGAAAAATGTTTGGAACACCATCTTTAATGTTCTATTTGCAACCCAGTCTTCTTATTGGGCACATTCATGTAAGTCTCCTCATATATATACATCTCATTTCGTATTTGGTTGTTCTCATTCTCAAACTATTGAGACCCAAGTTAAAGTACGTACGCTACTAGTTCTAGTTTGTATATGCCTAGAGCCTTAATACAAGTAACACTAGGTCTCTTTAGGTACTCTCCTCAAAATACCCCAAGGACAGGACTAGTATGAGACAAAAAATGTTTCCGTGAGATATTTTTGTCTGAAGGAAAAACTATTAAACCTGTATTGTACTAAAATTCTCTTTCAAGGGTTTCAGTATGGATTAGATGAAGAGGAAGTCGATTGCAGTGATGTTTGATGAGGGTAAAGCTCAGTATGTGGTTCAATCTGGTTTATGATTCATGGCTTGATTTTAGAACACTAATTAATCAGTTAATGCCTAACACAGTCTTATCTAACCATTACACCCAGTTTGTCATGAATAAGTTATCTTCAGAGTTGTTCTTATGGACGAGTCAAAGCACAAAACAGAGTAAAGCTGTTTTCAAAATATCCCATTCATGTTTCCCTTTTGTTTATGCATGTTTCAGGTTCTGAATAGAATTGATCTTCTAGAAAGTATAAACTGATTTGACTTATAAAAAAATTATAGAATTTTTTTTATTTATGATAAAAATAATTCTCTTATGCCCAATTAATTTAAATATGAGCAAAGTCTTCAAAACTCAATTCGTCAGTCATGTGGGTGTGGCAGTATGGCACGTTACTTGAACTGCCACTATTGTGATGATTAATAAAATCAATAATTTTGTCATACGCAAAAATGTAAACAAACCACATGCGCACGCAGCAGGAGGAAGAGAAGAGGAAGACAACTCAAATGTTTTAATCTACTCACTAATTGGTTGATGAATTGAATATATTACATTTCTTTAAAAGGCAGGTTTAAGCAATAAAATAATAAAAATTTAATCATTAAGGCAAAGTAACAAAAATGACGTCTCCATGTAGCCATGCCATAATGAATGAAAATTATGATCATGGTTGCAAGCTTACTTAAATTTTAAAATTTTAATTTTTTCATAAATTTTTCAATAAGTTTTCATTAAGAGTGTATTTTTATTGACTATTCAAGACTTATATATTTTCAATTGAATATATGTCATTAGATTATGATCCTAATTGAAGTAATATGATTGTTATTTTACAGCATTATTATATTTTCAATTGACTTTTTATTAAAGAAATGGTATCTCAATAAGTGTTTAAAATCTTTATATTTTTTAAGTTTAGTATTTATGTTTGTCAATTTAGATGATGTGATTGTTTGGTTTTGTATAATTAGAAAAGAAAGATCTAAAAATCTAATTTCTTTAATTAGTCAAGTTCATAGTATTATGCTTGATACTACAAAATGGATATATGTAAAAATTTTAGATAGTTAATAATACAAATTTTGAATGAGAACATACTTAAATTTATTTAAGCCGTTGTATGATCTTCCACGTGGAAACACATATCTTGATTTTATTTGTAAAATAATTTGACCTTCAAAGTTTTTATAGAAATATTTGTTACCTGTTGTTTAATATTACAATAAATAAATTTTCTTTTTTTTTCTCAATTAACAATCTTTTACATTTTACATTTTGAAAGTATAATTATTGGTTGTTTATTTTGAAGATGACCATATTATTCCAATAAGTGGATTAAATACATATTTTGATGTATTTTTTTTTTCTTGATTCTATATATATCTTTAGGTAGTCATTATATATATCCATCTAGCTTAACATTAGCGTTGGTAGTGTAAAAAATATTTTTGGTTAGAGTGGCTTTGATATATTTATGAGTTCTCATTTTTCAGATGACAAAAATAGGTTCCTCATGAATCTCTTTGACTCAACTATAAAATAAAAGAAAATATAATAAAGGAACTTGAATTATGTTTTAAAGAATATTTTAAAACTTGAAGACTTTGTGAATATATCCTTTATTTTTTATATTTTGAAAGATAAATCAAATCTTATATCTGACTTAAAAAGGGAAAATAATAAGGAAACAATAGATAATGTTTTGTAGAACAAAAGTTTACACCTCAAAAATACAATCTTAAGGTTGCGAAAAAAATCATAAAAGGTGTATAAGCATTTTTATACCAACTCGTTAAAAAAAAAAGAAGTGGAACTCTTAATCAATTAATTAAGTTTTATTAAAATGAGTATAATTCAAAGAATTATTGACTTATAATAAGAATGTTTTCCGATAAGTCCCTTTAAACCTTATAACACAAATGTTCATTTTATTAATATATCGAGACTATCTTCTTTTATTTGACTAGTTTCTCCAAGCTACTTTTATTTGACTAGCTTCTCCAAACTTTACATCATGAGTATTCTTTTTACATAATTATTTTTCGCTTTGCTCACAACTCAAAGTTTGTTCCTTAGAGAGAAAAGACTAACATAAGATGCAATAACATACTATACATGGAAGGCATGTAATATATTTCATTTCTATTTAAGATGATTAATTAATATTTATTTACACTAATCAAAAACTTCAAATTTTATGTGTTGAGATTGGAATAACAATTTTGTAAAATAATTATTAGTTATCAACTTAAATATATCATATTCTTATAGAAGAGATATGAATGTTTACAAGAGAACAAATATAAAATGCACATCCATGTATCAAAGCATCATAACAAAGAGATTTAAAATAAACATATTTATGGCCTTAGATTGTTGTTGGTCTCTAATATCTGCATATAGTTCCCCTTTGTTTGATCAGAATAAAATAGGATTTACCCATCATTTGAAGAAATCTCCATGAACTTAGATGGTTGTGATGGAATAAGGAATAGGTGTTTTGGTCTTCTTCCCATAGAACCTATAAGCAAAAACACTCTTCAAGCGGAAGTAGATAAATTATAGAAGGTTGACAATTTTCAATAGTGAAACCAATTAAAATTTAACCCAATTTCGAAAAGATTTTTCAATAGTAAAACCAATTAAAATTTGTTTGATCTTGATATGTATTACCATATCCTCTTTGAAAGACAACTCCATAATTATTTCCGTCACATTCTTGATTGAATGATCTAGCATTGTTATGTTTTCCTTGGTTGAAATTTCCCATCCTCTTCCTCTAAAATTTTCTTCACTTGGTTATTAAAATTATCATAACTTCTTCCTCCTGCATTTGACTGCTCTTGCAACAATGTTGAGATTGACCTGATTATTTAATCTTTCTTCATAACTTTTTGTCATTTATAGGATTTTACGCGTTTTTCAATGCTTTGTTGCAACTCTGTACAAGTAAGGTTTTTTGTCATAAGACTCAATTATTGTAGTCACCGTATAATCAAATTCCATTCACATCGTTCGAAGAAATTTCTCCATGACTTTATTAAGAGCAAGAATATCTTCTCCATACCAAATTCGTAACGCCAAAAAATTATTGTTCTGTATATTCAAAACCTGGCATTTCATATATTTTGTATTCTCTTTGAAGATACTACAACTTTAATTTTGGAATGTATAATGGTCGATTAAAATCTTACAACTTTATCAAATAAAAAAATAGATTATCAACTATTACATTATTTATATTTTTTTTAATTTAAACAATTTAACTTTCTACTCACTTTCACTTTATCCATATTTTTTTTCATTTTCTCAAATCCATCTTTAAATTCAAACACACTTAAAAATAAGAAAAAAAAAATGACAATTTTCAATCCCTTTGACTATTGAGACATGTCCGTATAATAATGAATGAAAGTTAGAGTGACTACTGCAATAGCTCAAAGTTAAACAAACATTAAACCAACCTCATTTATGTTCTTCAAACGACAAAAAAGTAACCCTAAACCACATTATTTATCCAAATTTAAACTCTTAAAATTAAAAAGTCAAAATTCTATATTGATGTAAGGTAGACCTAAAACAACAAAGTTAGCAAAGGGAAAAAAGAGGGGAAGGAAACAAATAACTAAATAGATACCAACTCAGATGCTATATCAGTACCGTTTTCCAATTAAAAACAGCATTTGATATGGTTTCAACGCTTCCAGTTTTAGTTAGAAGATGATAGAAGTAGCAATTACTAAGATAAAGAACAATGATGATTTGATTAGTGGTACTATAACAAAGTCTAGTACTACTTAATTAATTTGAGGTTATGAAGGTGGTTTGTGTAGGTCTAAGATATAACATGTGGTTACTATAATGAATGCTATATATATGTCTAACATGTGTTGGCAATAGGGGGTGGATAGGTGTTGTGTGGCAGAATGAGTGATGAGGCAGAATCCATGAATAGACCGATCTGTACCCACTAGACAATTTCACTTGCCATGTCCAATCAACTCAAATATGTGAGAGTTCAGTTGCATTGCATGCGTAGTTGGGGCATGGATGCTAAACTCAGCTTCAGATAACCTATTCTGAAACCATGCACAAAAGAGGAATTCACTCAAGAACCTATGATCAAATCAACTATTGTTAGAAATTACTCCATTTCTCTTTATTCTTCCATTCAATAAAACTAATTACTACAAGATGGATTCTTCTTCTTGTTCTTCTTCTGATTAAACCATAACATTGTTTGGAAAGTACAATTTAGTATTTAACAACAAGCTATGTTGTTGCTCAATTAAGAAGAAAAAATTTGATGATTTCCTAAGATTTTTTCAAATTATTTAAAATTTTAAATATGCATGATAATTGTCAGTCTGTATAAACTTATCAAGGTATTTTAAAATAGAAAACCAGAATTTGAGCAAGCATATATAGTAAATACATTGGCAGTGTAAATATTTTGTATATTGTTATCATATACTTGAAATTTATTATTTGTACAATAATTATAAAAAATTCCCAACAGTCTTATTAAAAATGATTTTTTATTAATTAGCAATGTATTTTTTTAAAAAAATAGTATTTAAAGATAGTTTCTGGCTAAAATGGTTTTTTGAATTTTTTCTGTAAAAAGTAAATATTTTTAAAAATAAAAATAATGTTGAATGAAGTTATTATTATTATATATTAGGATAGTTTGAATAGTGGATAATGCTTAAACACCTTTTAACTTAATTTTAAAACATGGATAACAACTTTGGTTCATTATAATGAAATTAAGCATGTTAAGAAGGGAAAAATAAAATATAATAAAGAAGGGTGGCCTACATTGCATGCCACAAAGAAAGAAGCACACTAGATGTAGAAGGAGGATAGAGGAGATTAGTTGTCACATGCCTTTCAATTGGGTCACCACAATGCATTGAGGTACAATACCAACGTGACAGTGACAAAAAATGTCCCCAATTATAACTAATACAATCCCAACATTAAACCAACATATTAATTATGGAGAGGTTTAATGGCATTCATTAAAGACATACAAAACCTTCAAAAGGGACTAAAACGAATAAAACTTTGTTCTATTGTCAGTTTGTTACAAAAGTTAATACAACAATACTCCCGAGAATGAGAATTCTTTGACGCACTTCTATGTAGCTGTAGCATGCCCTAAATGGAAATTACCACCATCATGCATTAAATATGACCAAGTTCAAGGAAATTTTTACTTAGAATAGGAACACTCGTATTTAGTTTTTATTTTATTTTGTAATTATGAATGCACCATATTTTTAAAAGTTTATCATATGAATTTTTAAAAATAAGATATAAAATAAAACGATTTTTTGTAATTAAAGTAAAATAAAAATACGCAACAAAGTTCTAAAAGGCACTGATTCTTTTGCCAAATGAAAACTGCGTATCTGTTTCTGTTTCTGATAGACCAGGTTAAGATTCAAGAAGTTTTGCAACAATTACAATTGCAACATGAAGAGTTTTGAGTCATTTTTGTTCACATTTTTTGCTATAAAAATCACAACAATTTAAAACCTCACACAAATATGTAGACGGAGAAATTAAAAGAGTTTCCACTGACTGAATCGTAGCACGAAATATCTGTAAGGCTATGTTTGCAACTTCGCTCCACGTCCCTTTCACCCCATTAATAATCGTTTCCACCACACCTCTCTCTCATGCCCTACTTCCCTATCGTGAATCAGTTTTTTAAAAGTGAAAATATTGTTAAGAAAGTTAAGTTAATTTGATTCACCTCAACTCATTCAATGAATTAGAAAAAGAAAAGTGAATAGAACATATATACAGATGCAGACGAGAGTGTGAGTGTATAAACACTTTGTTTCATATGAATAAACCATTATATTATTAAACATTGCTTTTCACTTTATAAATACCCCTTTTTCTGATATCTGCTTAATCTGCAAAGTGAAAAAAACACACACATATATATATATATATACCACTATTCTGCTAAGGTCTTGAACCTGCTCTCCTGTCCTGAATGTAACTTCTCCATTTTGTTTCCTCACCAGGTTAGTGAACAAAATACTCAAAAATCATCTAAAATCCCTTCTCAATGGTTCACCACTTTTTGGATCAATCAAACATATTTTCCCTTGATACCAAGATTTGGTAACACAACTATAGCTAGATTGTGAACTATTATTACAAGTAAACGAAAGTTTGAAGCTAAATATGTACATACATGTAGCTAATGATTTAAAAGTTGGGTTGAGGCCTTTAGGGTGCTTCTATTTCTTGTTCTTGACATTTTAGATTCTTCCTAGCCACACAGAAATAGCTGAAAGATCAAAGTTTTTACTTAGTATTTTCTGAAGTGTTATCTTTTTCATGAGGACAATCAATAAGATGATGATGTGTTTTACTTGATTCAGCTTCCAGCCATGGCTTTTCCAAACCAATCCATGTCATCAGTTTCTCCCGAGAGAAAGACGGGAAGGGGAAAGATTGAGATCAAGAGGATTGAGAACACCACCAGTCGACAAGTTACCTTCTGCAAGCGCAGAAATGGCTTGCTCAAGAAGGCATATGAGTTATCTGTACTTTGTGATGCAGAGGTTGCTCTAATAGTCTTTTCAAACCGTGGCCGACTATATGAATATGCTAATAACAGGTTCTGCTTTTTTTCCATCTCTTCGTTAATTCTACTTTGGCCTATTTCAAGCTTTATTTGTTCTTCCCAAATTTTTCCTCTTCTTTTGGGAATTTTAAATTTGTAATTTTGCTCTTGCTTAACAATCTTTTGAAGCATATATATGCACCAACCGAATCATTTTTGTGATGAAGAAGCTAGGGTACAATTAATTTTTCTTCTTTTTTTCTTGGTCTTTCTGATCTGTAACCAAGGTTCGCTTGTCCTTGTTTTTTTGGCCTTTTTCCTTCTATGAGCTTTTAAGCTCATTCATTCTCCTTCTCTATTTTTTTTTTTTTTCTGTTATGACAATTATATTCCTAGTTCTTGATTTGGTGGGCACACAGATCTGGTGTAATAGATTGGTATAGAAGCACTATGGTTGTTAACTTGTTGCGAGAGGAAAGGATTTGGGGATGCTATGAAGGTCTGTGATATCAGCCAATCCCTAAAACTACTCCCTCTTCAACTTTTTGCTTCCTTTTTCTCCTTCTATCACTTCCACTGCCTCTTTCTCTCTCTCTCTCTCTCTTTCTTTACCCATCTAACAGCTAAAGCTGTCATGTTTCCATTAGCCTATGTCCAAGCATCTTCACACTCCCTTAATAGCAATCCAGTTAGTTAAACAAAAACAAAATCTCACACTACAGTCTCAACAAATTAATTGTCAACGAGCCAAAGTCTTAAACTGAAATAAATAAACGAGTGAAAGTAAATTAAAATGGCTAATTTTTTTAACCCATTACAACAAAATCTTCTCTGAAACATTGGCATTTGATACCCACTTGCAAGATCCCAGTCTGGGTTAAAAGTAACCCTAGAAATTAGGGTTTTACTGGTGACTGAAACATAGCTTAGCATAACTAAGCATAGGGGGAAGGAAAAAAGAAACAAAGAAACTGTTTTCTCATCTCAGCGTGACAAAAACTTGAAAATAGTCGAAGTTAATCGCACAGCATTTATTTCTCGCTGATTTGTTTTAGGAAATGAAGTTTTGGTAACTATGGTTAGGGCTTTTTAGGAATAAGGAGGGGCTAGACAAGGATTTGTTTGTCTTTGTAGAAAGAATCTTTAGACACGTCACACGGGATTTTTCAGTTCTTGACTTTTGGCAGAAGATTTTAACTAAGTCATACTTGGAAGTTGGAATTGGTATCTCTTTAACTCGTGCATCTGAACCCTAAAGTTGGATCTTCTACAACTGGGAAACTCTCTCATCATCCTAGAGTAAAAATTCTTTTACATAGCTTTGAAACAGCAAAAGACAATTAAATGGAGTGATGAAACAATGAGGGTCCAAACGGGCTGGTCATAATTTCACTGGTAGCTGTTGGAGCCTTTGCATTTTCTCAAGATCTTACACTTACATATTTGTGAAAGTTGCAGAGTGAGAAAGAAAAAGAAAGAGAAGGGTTTTCTTGGCTAAATGAGAGAGAGTGTGCAAGTGAGGTAAATGGGGGCAGAGACAACGTACGACAATTTGAGATAGCCAATGAGAGAGTTCTGAGCATTTTGGCTTCTTCCATGCAATGTGAAGCGTACAATTACTGCTCCTGCTTCCTGATAATTGCAGTAGCTGAAATGAACGGCTGTGATGGACACACACTTTCACACAGAAACACTGAGAAAACAAAATTCATATTTTATAACATAATATGCTGCTGTACCATATGACTTAAAAAGCTTGCACCAAAAGTTAGATGGTTATTACTAAAGTTTAGTTCAATTGGTAGAGCTGTGTTCTTTAACTATAATGTGAGTCAAATGTACTTCACTGTTTTATGTACATCAAAGAATTCTTATCCATGATTGGAAAATATTCTTAATGCTAACATAAGGAAAAAAAATTAGAAGTTAGAATCAAGGTGTGCAATAAGGTGTGGCTGAGAGCATTATCCACTGTGAGATGGGTTTCCTTTAAGTGGCAGAGAAAAATTAGGTCTAGAAGTGGTTGAACCAATCATATTGTGGGAACCTGTGCCACCGTGGCAACAGCACCCAATCATGGCTCGAGGATATTAAGGTATCAGTCCACTGAAAACTTTCTTTTTCTACTCTTCTTTTTCATCCCTAATTTTCTTATTATCACAAGTTTTTATTTTGTTATTTTAAGATTTTATTTTTATCACATCCAATCAGACTTAGACATGGAGATTTCTGAGTAATAGATAACGTGATTTTGCTTTTGCGAAAAGATGCGTTCAGGGTACTGAACCAGTTGGGTGATTTGACATTCATCCATGGCCAAGCTCTACGGTTAATCTCAAACTAATCGAACACACTTTAGTTTTTCCCTTTTCTGTTCTTTTATTTATGCACAAATCTTTGACTTTGGGGTTGTACATTATAATCTTGTATCAGGAAAGTTTATGAATGTATATAAGATTTTTTTTTTTTTTTTTTTTTTCATAACGTGGTCATAATCTTGCAGATTATTAAATAAAAATAAGAAGTTCTTTCACAATGATTAGAAAAAGTCCTTTGTTCTTTAGACGCCATTTTTTCATACTGTTATTATGAATATAAATTGTAAGTGATCTTATTGTTATTATAGTGTCAAGGCTTCCATTGAGAGATACAAGAAAGCAAGTTCAGATTCATCTAGTGGTGGATCTGCTTCTGAGGCTAATGCTCAGGTATTATATGAACCTAATAACGAATAGATACATTAAATATCTTGCAGAAAAGGAATTTTGAATGAAATTGAAATGAGTAAACTAACTTTTGTAACCATTATTTCATAATTTCAGTTCTACCAGCAAGAAGCTGCCAAACTGCGAGTTCAAATCAGCAATCTGCAGAATCACAATAGGCAAGTTGAATTAGTCATTCATGTATTTAGATTACGACAAGAAAAGTTTCACTACTATAAAAAATTATGAAGATATATCTCAAGTATTTTGATCAATATTTTTATTTATAATTAGTGTTATTCAGATATGGTAATAATGTTTTGAATTGCAGGCAAATGATGGGTGAGGCTTTGGGCAATATGAATGCCAAGGATCTCAAAAACCTAGAGACTAAATTAGAAAAAGGAATTAGTAGAATTCGTTCTAAGAAGGTATTTCTTGTAACAAGAAGTTTCTTTCTACATCCTTTTAAAGAATAAAGTGTGATCTATATTTAGCTTATTAGTGTGTTGATCTAATTTTCTCTTCTTTTATTTTTTGTGCTACTTTCGAAACCCGTACCTCAGAATGAGCTGCTATTTGCAGAAATTGAGTACATGCAGAAGAGGGTAAATTTTTTCCTTGTACTCATCTTCAAATTTTTAAGGTCATTTTTTTTTTTTTGCCTTATTTGTCTTTTTCTGCATTAGGAACATAATTAATTATCCACCTGATAATTATTATTTTTTTCCTTTTATAAATATAAAATTTATTTTTATAATGATTATACTATCATTAAAAATATATTTGTCAACACATCTTTTCTCTGAGTAGTAGTCATTAATTTTGAAAGGTGAATAATATATTAGTCTGTAATTGGTTTCTAATTGGCTCCACATCAAAATTGAGTGTGTTATTATAATTTATAGGTTTAGCCCAGTGGACTCAGATAGGTTTCACAAATATCTCTATTTTTAGGTCTTTTCAAATGGTTTGCATTTGTTGTTCATTTTCCTTTTAATTTGGTCAATTTTGGAGTTTCCTAAACTACTCCTTTGTTGAAAATAGGTTGTGAACTTTGCACATTCATATAAGAATATTTTATATGACCATTTACATAAAATATATTAATATTTATATACAAATAATGATATTATATAATATGAACTAGAAGTTCATATGTACAGCTGTAATCTTTGACCACTGTTGATTTTATGTCTATCATTTCTATGAAACTGATTTTCTTTTAAGTTTTGGATTGAGTTTAGACAATTTGTATAACGAAAGTTTGGCTGACACTATATAATATTTATTTCTTCTATTACTTAATTGTTCAAACTCATATATACGTGGCTATAATTGTTTTTGGGAGGGGATATGCACACAAAATTTCTTCTACAATGGCTTGCTAAGCATATAAGGTAACTAAAATTTACGTTACAGGAGACGGACTTGCACAATAACAACCAGCTTCTTAGAGCAAAGGTTCGTCAGTGTCACTCTACTATTAATTTTCAATCTTTTTTGTGTTTTTTTAAATAAAACTCACATAGTATATATGTATTATTCTGAAATCTTGACATTTCATCTAAGCTGAGACATCAATAGTTATAAATCATATATCATTTTATACAAATGCCATAAAAAGAAAAGAAAAAATTCAAACACAAAGAGACGAAACCAAATTCATATAGAAATAAACGAAAGCAAATAAATCAAATTTAACTTATGAAAGACTGCACCTATTAAAAATTCAGCGTGTTAACAATCCCAAAATTTGTTAAACTTTATCCAAATTAATTTCCTTCTCTATAAATGTATCAATCTTTAAAATTTATTACTTTGCATAATTTAGTGTACTTAACCATCTAACCCTCAAATTTCAAGGAACAAACAGATTACTTTCAAAGGCCTAAATTACCATCACATAATCATATTTAAGCCATAGCCTTCTAAAAATTAATAACATGCTCAATAGAGAAAACGAGCACTATAAACTCTCACGTAAAGATGTCTTTTATTCCAATATAGGTAGAGAAACCCCAAATGTACTCTCCATGACCACTAATTAGAAGTTACCACCACACATTTGCATGTCTAAGTAATATCTGACAATACCATTTGTTCTAACTTTAACTCAAGTCACATTTAGAATCAAACCAATTAAGGGTAGACTCTAGTATCTTTTCTAGTTCTTGTTTGAATATCAAAATACCTTAAAAAAACAAAATTAGTAATATTACTCATACTTTCTTATAACAATTATCTTTTTTATATATATAATTGAACATCATAGAATCTAGCATGATTTATCATTTTCTAGAGCATCTAGATGATATATGTCATAACAATCCTTATGTCATTTATAACTAGGCTACCTACAATACTAAAAAGAATTAAAATATCAGTAATTTAAAAGAATTAAAATATGAGTAATTTAAAAGAAAAATTTGGAAAGGATTTGAAATCATGTCCACAATTTAATGACTAAAGAACATTCAAAGAAAATGTGTTAGGAGTCTCATCACAATGAGTATTAGCACTACACATCGAACAAAACGTAATTTCTCTCTTTTGAAAATCAATATTTGTTGAGTAGTCTATCATGCAGAAGCACCAATTGTTACTATAGTAGAAAGTTTTTTTTTTTTTTCCAATAAGATTAGAAACACTAATGATGTTAGAAATGCATAAAAAGGAACACCATCAGTCATTTTAAGAGTTAACCTGCTCATCACAAACCAGAGTTCTTGAATCTTTAGTCTTGTGAATTGTTCATTGAGTTTATAATTATTTTTTGGTTTGAGGTAGATGGCAGAAAGGGAAAGGAGTGAGCATAATGTTAACGTGTTGTCTGGAAGCACAAGCTACGAATCAATGCAATCTCAGTTTGATTCTCGTGGCTTCTTCCAAGTCACTGGATTACAACCCAATAATAACCAATATGCTGGACAAGACCACATCTCCCTCCAATTTGTGTAAGCTTTCTTTCTTAGAATAGGTTTAACATGATTCATTATATAACTTGTGTTTGATGGTTCTTGATTTAACTTATACATAAATTAATTTATAAAATAAATTATATAATTTTATTTTAGTTTATGAAAAAATTCTTAAAAAATATTTATCCAAACATACTCAAAATAATAAGTCTGATAGCTTTACACAGTCTTGTCAAATAAAAACCCTAAATCTAATATTGTTCCTTTATCTTGTGCAGTTGAAGAGTTTAAGCTTGCGAAGGATAAAGACTAAGATTTTATATATTTTTATCCAGTATGATATATAGGAATGCTAATGCCTAGGAAATATGCAGAACTGAATAGGTGGAATTCATTTAAGAATTCCCCTATGTATTATGTTGTGACTTTGTAGACTTTAATAAGCTACCCTGTAACCATGTGAAAGCTTCTATGCACTGTTTAGTATGTATACTGATACTCTGAATACAGAGATTGCACCATGCCATATTTTCTCAACTTTTCTTGATTTTCCATTAAGATTCTTATATATCTTTTTCATATCTCACTTACTATGACTTTGAGGTCTTTTACATGCAAATTGTTCTTGAGTGTGCTTAATTTATAGCTACACTATACCTGTGCATGTGCTTCTTACTGTACACTGCAATCTCATGACACAAATTCGTTGTTTCAACAACAATTATACTCAACTCGACGTGGAAGCTTGAAACTTGAAAGGAATTGTGCAATCAACGGCCACAATATTACCAGAGTTGAAGCTGGAATAATCAGGTAAAGAAAAATATCTCGCAACAAATCTATAATGCACGAACTCATCTAAAACGGTACACGACCAAGTCAAGTTTCTAAAAACACCCACCCAACTCTCATCTTATCTCAGTCATCCCCCACCCTCCATAGGCCCAATCCATCAACACACAATACAACTACAAAATGTCGCCTTCTTCTTGCACCTCCGTGAATTCTTCCTATACTCCCATGTATTTCAAAATATCAAAAATACTCTTTTTAAATTGTATGATTTAAAATTCAGAAATTATATTTCAAATTATATATTTTATAATATATTTTTTTATTCTGAATTTATATTTTGAATTTCGAAATATATATTTTTATTTTAAATTATATAATTCAAAATGTAATATTTTTTATTCTGAAATATGCAATCTCCGAAATATAATTATTATCATATTGGATGGCACAGTTCAAAACATAATTTTTGAATTTTGGATTAAGTGATATATGTTGTACATGTACTAAATACTCTCCTCTTAAAAAAAAAATGTGACAGATGGTGCTATACGAATTAATTTCTTGGTGTACAATAGTAATGGTTAAATATACCAAGTTGTAACTTTATTATGAATGACATAAGAGAGAAAGTCAAATTTCTTAAATTTCTTAAATTGTTGAAATTTTTATCTGAAATTTTTGAAATAATAAATTTTTTTTATTTATTTCTGGATATGGGTAAATTATGCATACTAGACATATATTATTATATTATTGTGAAGAAATGGTGACTTTATTGCACGAATTAATTTAAGATTAAATGAAATCGTCAAAATTTCAATTAATGAGTTAATTGAAATCGTGATAATATTACATCATTTGTAGTGATTAATATTCTCCACTCATCTCTCTTCTCTTCTTCTTATGTGTGGTGTATTTTTAATGTGTAACTAAAATAAATGCATTCTTACAAAGTCATTTTATTTATTAATAAATAAATATATAATTGTTGAAATTAATTCTGATTAAATAATTGAAATAAATATAAAGTTAATTTGAATAGAATAGTAAAAAAAGTCACCTGCTATGAATTTAGTTCCTAATATAGAAATATATTTAGTTACTAGTAGATATAATTAATTTAAATACTAACAATAAATTTATTTAAAAAATTATATATTATTTTCAAATTTTTCATTCTAAATTTATTGCTAAATCTTAATTTTATTTTAAATTATTTCTATATTAGTAACTAAATTCAAATATCTAACTTACAATTAATTTTACTAAATATATTTTGTTACTAAATTTTAATTTAATTTAATTTTTCTTTTCAATATCAAAATTAATCTTAATTTAATTTAATATATAAATCTCATACTAACATCATATTTTAAGTTTAATTTAAACAATACTCTCATCAATCCTTTTATTTTAAAATTTAACTTCACATTTATTTCAAATACTTAATCAGAATTAATTTCAACCATTACATATTTATTAATAAATAAAATAGCTTTGTAACTGTCCATTTATTTTAATTGTAAATTAGCAACACACCACACATAAAACAAAAAAAGAATAGGTGAAAAATATTAATCACCACCATAAAATCCTGCAGTATTCTCAGATTTTAATTAACTCATTAATATCCAAATGGCCAAAGGTACTAAAATTGTGTTCTCTTTTCACAATTTTATCTAATATTAAATTAAATCATACAATAGTATCATAGTATCTCTTATGCACTATTTACCTATATGAGAAAATAAATAAATAAATACACTATTTCAAAAATTTCAGATAAAAATTATACTAGTTTGAAAAAAATGAGAAGATGAGTTAAATACCGCTGTGTGTATATTAATGATAGAATTAAAAATAAAACAAGTCTAAATTTTATTGAAATATATAAGTTCCAACTTGTTTATATCTCAAGAGTTGGGTGTGCTATGTTTGTACTTAAAACATGATAAGCATCTGCTGCGATGGCTTCGTTGAGCATCTCAGAAGGATGAAACCCATCAAAAAATGGGTGAGTATCTCTGCTCTTGCATGGCTCCTCATTAGGGATACACTGTCCATTCGATCCAACTTTGCAGCATACAATAGCATCAACATCCCCTACATATATAATATATCTCTATTTACTTTTCAATTTTTCTGAAATCATCACAATTGCATTAACATAACGTTATGTTATAGTGTAATACAAATTGTAGACGTGCATCCTTTGGGCCAGCATAGTTTTAATATATCAGTAAATTATACAAAATCCATATATGTATGTATATGCTGGCAGGTATATCAAACTTTGGCTATAAGAACAAAAAATTGTTACCTTGTACCAATTTTCTACTCGTGTCGGCTGATCCCCCACCAATAAAGATAAATTTAGCATCAGAGAGTTCTTCATTGAAACGATCAACTAATGCTTTAAGCTTTTCATTTAAAGGGATCACCGCATCATTTTCCTCTTCAACACAAAGTGATCCAGGTTTTCCATGTATAGAAATTTCTTGTGGAACGCAGCCTACGAGGCCTACAGCAATCAAAGCAATCTTCCTTGCTCCAAGAGCATGCAACTCCTGCACATAGAAATAAACAACAGAAGCATATTATAAATCTTATATTAAGGAGCTAGATTTGTAGAATTTGAGGTAAATATCCATGTACCTTTAAATTCCTTGAATATTCTAGGATAAGGGCCTCGGCAAACTGGTCAGGAGAAAACATGTGACTTGATTGGTAATGCTCTGGCTTGAAGTAGTTGTTTATGTAATCGTTGCTGCCTATATTAACATAATATAAGCACTTGTTTAGGTGTCTTCTCGCTTTCTTAGCACTCCGGAGTTTCCCATTGATCAGGGAAACTATGACTTTGTGGTTTAGCAACTGCTTTCCCAAACCAACATGCTCACCCTGCAATACTACCAAATTAACTAAAACTAGGTTTTCACTCTTCCAAGACAAGCAAAACTTCATACTCATCCATATTTATAATACACTCATCACTTTTTATTCTTTAAATAACTTATTTACTGTATACACACTTAGTATTGGTAAGAAACTAATGCTAATAAATAAAGTTGACGCCAATTAGCCACTATTATTGGATAGCGTTAAATGTATGTTCAACTCTTAACATCATTTGCCTTAATTTGTCAGTAACAACTTTTGAACTCTAAAACTAAGTCTAACTTATCACTAACTTTTAAATTAATTTTTAATTAAAGTAATTTAGGATCGGTCAACTCGATCTCAGTTTGATGGATGCTAATGACAATAATTTTAAAGGAAATATTTATAAAATGTCTTCATCTTTATAAAAATAAAATATAAATGAAATAATAGAAAAAAAATTATAGTGGAGGAAAGAAATGAATATGAATGAAATACATTAGTGCTGATGAAGAAAATGTATATGAATGAAGAAAATAAATATAGATAAAAAATAAGTTTGAATTAAGAAGACGAATATGAATGAATTTATGTAAAAAGTGAGAGAAAGAAATGAATATGTAAAAAATTATTATCTTTAAATCTAGACTTTTAAATTAAAAGTAATATATAATTCTTATTTATTTATTGTCATAAAGATGTACTGATTTATAAAAGAGAAGATGAATTCTTATGGAATTTGTTTTTTTTCTCAATACAAGTAAAAACCGTAAATCAAATGAAGAAGAAAAGACATAAATGAGTGTATTGGTTTGGATAAGTATACCATGGAACTAACAATTATGATAGAGTTAACCAAAAATCTACA